>Ga0316217_10000107_pt1 | contig 126307 bp, 102 predicted proteins | sample 1anoAmetaG_FD_203633 | JGI IMG/M metagenome (GOLD analysis project Ga0316217, IMG submission 203633) | Freshwater microbial communities from Trout Bog Lake, Wisconsin, USA - 1anoA | ecosystem: Environmental > Aquatic > Freshwater > Lake > Hypolimnion/Profundal zone | place: USA: Wisconsin... | reverse complement strand
CGTTCAACGGTGGATAACACATCACCCCCCAATCCTGCTCGGCACCGTGATCAATCATGACCAGCAGCACTGCCACCAGCAGGTGATTCATCATTTCCACGCAGTAAGCCAGCGATTGACGGTTTAGCTTGCCGCCGAAGGTTGCCGCCCCATGCATCAGTTGGCACCGCAGCAGATAAATCCGTTCCAGCAGGCGATCCAGCAGCAGTGACCATCTGCCTTCGATGTACCATGTTCGGGCATCAAACTTCGATTTCTTGGATTTGCTGGCCCGGATGTGGGATGGTTCTTCCCAGAACCAATCGCTCAGGTATTCGTCATCCAACAGCGACATCACCAGATCACGCTGGGCGGTCAGCAAAGTGCCAAGATGTTTGCTGGCATCGATGGACAGCAGTCGGTCGAAAAACCTTCGCCAGCATTCCCGATCCGGCTGGGGTTCCCGCCTGGCTATATCCCACTGGCCGTAAAGGCTGTTCAGGGCGATCCACTGGCAGATCAGGACCAGATCGCCGTCCTGCCCGTCTGCAAATTCCTCGACCCGCTGGAGCCAACTGAATGCCCGGTGCAGGCGGATGACGGTCGGGTGGTTTGGCAGCCGTTCTTTGTTCGGCTGCCATCGGCGGCGAAGATCGCGACTGGACATATTCGCCTTGCCCATGACGCAGAAGTATCGCACTCTGGCAAAACAAGCTCAACACCTGCCGTGAACGAAGAAACGGATGATGCGGAATAGGCTGTTATTGGTATGCAGACACCGCTTGATTGAAACTGTTGTAAAATCACCGACAATAGCTGTGGTAAAAATGACCAAGGAATCGCTCGCATGACCGCCACTCGGCTGCCCATTAACCTTGATGACTTGCTCGCCCACCGCACGGTGGAAAGCGACCGCATCGAATACAAAGCCGGCTGGAACCCTGACCCGACGATCCAAACGCTCTGCGCATTCGCCAATGATTTCGAGAATTTGGGTGGCGGGTATATCGTCATCGGCCTGGCAGCCAAAAACGGTCAGCCCGTGCTGCCGCCTGCGGGTATCCCCAGCGCCCAACTCGACCGCATCCAACGGGAACTTCTGCAATATTGTAATTTGATCCAACCGCCTTATTTCCCCAAGGTAAGCATCGAGACATACAAGGGCAAAACCCTCGTGGTGCTTTGGGCACCCGGCGGCCAGAACCGAGCGTACAAAGCCCCGAAGAAAGTCACCGGCAAGCAGAAGGACTACCGTTATTTCATCCGGCGTTATGCCAACACCGTCGAAGCCAAGGATCATGATTTGCCTGAATTGATGAGCCTTACGGCGACCGTTCCTTTTGACGATCGCATCTGCCACAAGGCTGAACTGGATGACCTGAAGCTTCCGCTGATTCACTCCTTCTTGAAAGAGGTCAAGAGCGGCCTGCACGAGACTTCAAAGAAGACGCCATTGGCCGAGCTTGGGCGGCAGATGAATATTGTCGATGGCGGTGATGAATACCTGGAACCTCGCAACGTCGGCGTGATGTTCTTCAATGAATCCCCGGAGCAGTTTTTTCTCGGCACCCAAATCGATGTGGTGCAGTTCCCGCAGGGTGTGTCTGGGAACAGCATCGTTGAGAAGGTTTTCAAGGGTCCGCTGCACCAGCAGCTTGGGGACGCCTTGCGATATATCCAAAACAGCGTGATCGCCGAAAAGGTGACCAAAGTGGCGGATCGTGCCCAAGCCAAGCGTTGCTTTAATTACCCCTATGCCGCTGTTGAAGAAGTCTTGGTCAACGCCGTTTACCATCGCAGCTACGAGCAGCGAGAACCCATTGAAGTGCGCGTGAATCCTGACTGCATCGAAATCGTCAGCTATCCCGGTCCTGATCCATCCATCAAGTTGTCGGCCCTCAACAGCAAGCGGATCATCGCTCGTCGTTACCGCAACCGCCGCATCGGGGAATTTCTCAAGGAACTTAACCTTACCGAAGGACGCTGCACCGGCATTCCCAAAATTCGGGAAGCAATGAAAAACAACGGTTCCCCGGCCCCGAAATTCAGCACCGACAAAGGCAGGACGTATTTCCTTGTGGAATTGCCCATCCAGCCGGAAATGCAAGAACAGGCGCATGATGAGGCGCATGATGAGGCGCATGATGCTCTCAATGCGACGGAGCAGAAGATCACGCTGTTCTTGAAGAACGGGCCGCGCAGGCGTCCTGAGATCGCCAAGCATCTCGGCCTTGCCAGCCGCAGTGGGAACCTCTACAAGGCCATCGACCGACTTCGTGAGATCGGGCTTCTCGACTTGACCATCCCAGCGAAGCCTCGCAGCAAGAACCAGCGGATGAAGCTTACGGCTAAAGGCCAGCGGATCGCTTCTGGACTGCGTAAAGAACATCGCGGCACGACCGTCTAAGTCAACCTTGCAATGGCCGGTAGGCGTATGAAGGGGCGCATGAAAAGGCGCATGACCTGCTACCGTTGGCTTTACGTTTCATCGGCATATTATCAGATGTGCCGAGCTATTGTGAAGACGGTTGTGGGCATGAAGTCGTGAGCGGGCTGCGATGCTGTCGTTGGTCAAGAAAAAACAGGCGTATGACCGTGCTGGTGGTGATGGTTATGTTGACGGCAATCGATGCTGAAGCCAGTTGCCCCCGATGAATTCGTGGCCGATCCGGTATCCAGCCGTGTGAACATCCTTGATTGTGCCGAGCGATCAATCGGCGATAATACGTTGCATGGCGACAATGCTTCTTACGGCCAACGACGCCGATGGAAGCTGAAGTAGATAGTTGAACCGCTAAAGCATCAGTCGGTGCCGCCGCTGCTGATGATGCTGCTGGTGTCGATGCCGTTGACGGTGATGGCAATGGTGCTGGCGATAGCGGTGTTGCCGCTGCTGTTGGTGACCGTCAACGCGCGACAACGATTTTCTTGAAATCGGCTATTTTCGTGATTACGAAAATGCGGTACAATAGGAAAATGACCACAGAGAAGGACATCCTCAACGCTCTTCAAAACGGCAAGATTCAACTGCCGCCTTTGGTGATCCGTCTGCTCGAAGTTCAGCCGCGACCAGCGGAAGCCAAGTCTACCCGCCCCGATGCCAAAATCGAAATCTTATGGGACCGTCGCCGTTGGAAATTCCTTGCCGAGTTCAAAGCCAATTCATCGCCGAAGGCATTCGCGGACGCATTCCGTGTCGCCCAGTCGGCCATCACCAAATCTAAACGCAACGTGATGATTATCCTGCCATACCTGTCCTCGGACGCAATTGCCCGCCTTGAAGAAACAGGTGTCAGTGGCTTGGATTTATGCGGGAATGGCATCATCGTCGTGAAAGGTGCGTTGCTGGTCGTCAGAACGGGACAACCCAACCGCTTCCCCAGGTCCGAGCCAATTCGCAATGTTTATCGCGGCGACAGTTCCTACGTCGGACGAGCCTTCCTGGCCAAGCCCATCTACCAGACGGTCGGTGAGATCGTTACGACGATTCAAGACAAGGGCGGAAGTGTTTCCTTCGCAACCGTATCCAAGGTGCTGAAGACGCTTGCAGCAGATTTGATCGTCGAGCGGTCGGAAGACCAAATCAAACTGATTCAACCAGAAAAGCTGCTGGGGCAGCTTGCCGAAAACTACCGCCCGCCAAAGGTCATCGAACGCTTCGTTGGCAAGATCGATGTCGAAGACCGTGAAATTCCAACGATATTAACCGATGCGGCAAAGCGAATCGGTTCAGAATTGTTGATTACGGGTGCTGCATCGGCTGCGCGGTATTCCGTTCTCGCACGGGAACCCGTGGTCGCCGCGTATTGTGACGCACCACCGAAAGAGGTGCTGACGGCATCGGGAATTCGATTCGAGGAGACGGATCGATTCCCGAACGTCGATCTGACTTACACGACCGACAAGCTGCCATTTTTTGAACCTGCCCCGCAGGACGGCGTGAAATACGCCTCGGCGGTGCAGGTCTACCTGGAGTTGATGGCGGGTGACAAGCGACAACGCGAATCGGCGGAACAGGTCGGCGAGTACCTGACCGAAAAGATCGGCAAATACATCCTGAGTTGGGTTAAGGAGCCTTCCCGGATCAAATGAACGCCGCTCCACTCATCACGACGCTGATCGATCTTGACCGAGCGATTGGTTCGCCCAGTTTTAAGGTGATCCTTGGCGGTGGATTTGGCCTTTACCTGAGGCAGGTCCATCTTCAAGAGCAGGCGGGCTTACGAACGCTGCTCCCAGGCGAGTTATGGCCGTTGCCCCGAGGCACGGAGGACATAGACGTATTCCTACCCACCGAGATCGTTGCCAGCCTTGCAGACATGAAGCGGCTACGGGAGGCGTTGGATCGGATCGGATTCAAGCCAGTCGAAGAAGCGAAGTTTCTACACTTCAGCAAGCCGTGGTTACCAGCAGGCCGCGTCAAAATTGACATGCTGACGGGGCCGCTTGGCCCAACATCAAAAGCCAAAGTGAAGATCACGCGACCACGGGTCAGGCCGCGTGGCGAACTTGAACTTCACGCTTACCTGACGGAAGAAGCCCTTGATTTCGAGGAATCGCTTCAGGAAATGACGATCACCGGCCACGGATCGGACAATACGCCAGGAACGGTAACGGTTTTCATTCCGCAGGCGTTCACCTTCTTGCTGATGAAACTGCACGCGTTTGCCGATCGGCTCAATGACCCCAAAGTTGATCTGGGGCGGCATCACGCGCTCGATGTGTATCGGATCGTGGCGATGCTAACGGAGGCCGAGTTCGATCAGGTTCGTCAGTTGGCAAAGAAGCATTCCGCGTCACGTCCAGTTGTTCGCGTCCGCCAGATCATCAGGGAACATTTCTCGTCGCCAAGTGCGATGGGCCTGATCCGACTGCGCGAGCACACGTTGTTTACGCCGAGAATGGACGTGACGGGGCTGGTCAAAAACTTGGCCGATCTATTCGCCTGATCTGCTCCGTGGATCGCGCAATGCCGTTTTCTGACCAACCAAAATGCCGAGATCGTCGGCATGACCGAAGTTCCGGTCGCCGCCAGCAACCAAAGCACAGGGGATGCAGGCGGCGGTATGGTTGCTGGGCATGTCCGCAGGAAGGATACGGTCGTCGGTGCAAGGCGTCCCAGGACTCGTAGCCGCTGGCCAGACCAATGGGCGTCATGGTGGAGGCAGATCGCGCCAGGGTGCCAGCCAGTGACGGCGTGACGGGCTGTAGCATGTCACCTCGATGCTCGCCGGATTTCTTGGGTGGCGTAGAACGCATCATGTCATGGAGCGGCTGGCAAATGGGTGCCGCACACTGGGGCTACCTGGGAACGAAGTTATCAACGGTCATGGCCGCCGGCTGGCCAGGATCGTGCCACAGGCCGCTATGGATGGCCTCGGTTGGACCCATGTGCTGGAACTTATGGTGGCGAACCGTTTTGGCATTGGCAATCCATACTGAGAATTATCTCCCTGGGTGGTGGTGATACTTCCTGAAGACTTCCCCGGTATCTTCTCTATTGGCCCCGGCCGGCGGAAATTGGTGGTGTCGGTGGATAGCGCCAGCCGACCCCGATGACAGGCTTCCGTCAAACTCGGCGACAGCTATATAGAACGTGTGCGTACGCGGGCGTGTCATGTGTGCGCGAACGGGGTTAATTTTTGACCCCGTACCGGGTAACTTTTTGACCGGGTATACGGGGTTAATTTTTAGCCCCAAAGATGAACAATTGTATTTTAGGTGAGCAAAGAGGAGAGAAAGAAAGATACCCCCCGCGTGCGTGCGCCCGCGTGGGAAGACGGGGCGTCCCGCCCCCGGCCTGCGGCCGTCCCCTGGCCGGGGGCTTGGAACCCCCGGACCCCCCGGCTACGCCGCCATCTATTTGCGCTGCGCGGCTGGGCAACGATGGCGAAAGCCCGATCAACCTTCACCCTTCTAAAACCACGGTTGTTAAACCGAAGCTTGGCGGCTGCGCCGCGTTGGGGGAAAATAACCGCCGGAAGCCAATACCTTTGCCAGCTAAAGCCCGAGCTGCGCAGTTCAAGCTGGAAGCCAGCAGCAGCAACACCAGCGCTGGCCAACCAACAGCTAGGATTGTTATGCAAACGTGGTGGGTGACGGGTGGATGTTTGGTGAGCGCGCCAACCCCAACCTTCCAACTATGACTCGCGCACCTCTCCCCACCCCATCTTCCCCCAAAAAAACCATACTTGCGCGCGCGCCCCACAACAAGAAACGAATCGACTGTTCTGACCACCGGCTCAATCGAATCGACCAATCAATCTATCGATTCGATCCATCAGTTGTCTTGCTTCGCATCGACTGATGTTGTCCTCATGCAGTCGCATCGGACACTGGCAGTGTAGTCTATCGACAACAGCACCATAAGTAGTCCGTTCTATTATGGATTTGTCGGATGGTAACTGTTGCGGATGTCCACGGCAGGGTAGTGGGTGGCCAAGCAACAAAATCACGATTCTGCTGAAAACCGTCCATGATTTACCCGATTTGAAAATAGAGGCACAAAGAAAAGGGGCGTATTTCGGCCGGTGTCACCATATCACTATTTAGAGCGTGTGAGAGCGCTAGTCAAACGATCGACCCGACGCCCCAGCAGGCGACTCTCACCGCCGGCTGGGGCGTTCTCTTTTGGCCACCATGAGAAAAACAGGCTGTCACAATAAACCAGTTCCCACCGGGCAAAAACTTCGCGTACCGGTGGGGTTTGATGCCGCTGCGACTCCTGGGTTGGCCGGCCTCGAAGACGATGCCTATTGGCTGCTGCACAAGATCGTGCATGGGGAATGGCTGAGCGGCAAGCCAGGCGTTACGCGGATATCGCCGTGCTGAATAGAAGATGTAATCTCCCTGCTTGGCCAGTTTCCGTAGTCCGGCCAGCACCTCAGGCCACAATACACACACACGACTCACCGAAGTTTTCGGCCGGCGAGTGACAACTTCCCCTGTTTTCATGTCCACTTCTTCCCACTTCAAGGCCGATACTTCGCCACCGTACATGGCCGCGTTCAATGCTGTCAGCATGAGGGCGGCAAAGATTCCATCGCCGGCCTTCACCACTTCGGCATAAATTTTCCAGAACTGGTCGGGCGTAATGGGCTTGGGGTCCAGGGGTGTGTGATTCTTCACGTCCAACAGTGCCGTGCAATCCAAGGCACGTCGGCAATCTTCGATGCCACATCCTCGCTTGATGGCATACAGCAGGATGGTGCGCACCTTACCATAACGGTGGTGGATGGATTTCGGTGAGTATTTGCCAGCCAGGACTTTCTTTTCATACCGAATCACGGCGTCGTGGGTAATCTCACGCACCGTGGCAACATCAATCGCCTTACAGAACTCTTTCCAAAACAACTTCGAACGACTTATCTCATTATCGCTTAGATTCGGTTTGGCCACATACAGGTCGAGGAGTTCTTGGAGGGTTGGCGACGGTTTTGGCATTTCGTTTTGCAACTGGAGTAATCCAGGAATGCCAGTCATGCGTGCAACATGGTCAAGGTTGTGCAAGAGTTGATACCGCACTGCGGCAAAGAACTCCAGCTCATTCATGGTCTCATGCAAGGTGACTCGACCATCCGGTTCGGTCACGGCATGGACTGACGGATTTCTGGCCGTGTCCTCAATGGCGGGGTGGCCGGCGGGGAAACTGCCACTACTCAACAAAATCCGGTTTGTCTCGCCTGTGGTCAATTCGTAAAAGCGGGCTACAGCCAGTGCCTCGTCCGGTTCAACAAACGTCTTCTTTGTTGCCGATATCCTCCAACGGCCATCGGGCTTACGTGTTAATCCATGAACCATTGAGCCGTTGGCGCATTTGTGATAACCTATGGATCGACCGCGTTTGCGTTGTGGTGTAGATAAAAGCACGGTCAGAGCATATCACCTGACTCGTGTATAGGCAAGACATTTATGGCGCTATTTATGGCGCAAAATGGAAAATGCCCGTAAAAGGTGGTCTAAATGAAGGGGTTCGAATCCCTTATCGCCCAGTTGCCAGCCGCCGATCATGACACCTTGCCAAGAGCTTCACGGTCGCGGTTTTTACCTTTGTGTTTCGATGCCCGAGCAACCCTTACAACCGCTCACCCGGTCACCTTGTCATCTTCACCTTCGCTGTCCGGCCGATGCGATACCACCATATCCTCCGGCGGCACAATGTGCCGGGTGGCGCGGAAGAAGCTGGTCTTGTCCAGCACGCGCTCCTGGAATTCCTCCAGGTACAGATAAATCACCGGCGTGATGTACAACGTGATGAACTGCGAAACGATCAACCCGCCGACGATTACCAATCCCAGCGGCCGACGGCTGCTGGCATCGGCGCCGAAGCCCAGGGCGATGGGGATCGCGCCCATCAGCGCGGCCAGGGTAGTCATCATAATCGGACGGAAACGGTCCATGCTGGCTTCGTGAATTGCGGTCACACGGTCCTGGCCCTGGTTCTGGCGCTGGATGGCAAAGTCGATCACCATGATGCCGTTCTTCTTGACGATGCCCATCAGCATGAACATGCCGATGAAACCGTAGAGCGAGCACTCCGCGCCAAACAGATAGAGCGTAAGCAACCCACCGGCCAACGCCACAGGCAGGGATGAAAGCACGGTAATCGGATGCACGTAGCTTTCGTAGAGGATGCCCAGAATCACGTACATCACAAACACCGCCAGCAGGATGAGGATGATCAGCATGGGGATGGTGCGTTCAAATTCCTGGGCTTCGCCCTGGAGGCTGCCGCGGATGCCGGTGGGGACCACTTGCGCCGCCGCGCCGTTAATAAACGCCGTGGCGTCGCCGATGGGCACGCCGGGCTTGAGGTTGAAGGAAATGGTCACGGCGGTGAACTGGTTGAGGTGGTTCACCGATTGCGGGCCGACGGTTTGGTGGTAATCCATCACAGTCTTCAGCGGCAGCGTTTTGGTGCCATCGTCGCTATGCACGTACAACTGCTCCAAATCCTCCGCCTGGCTGCGCTGGGCGTCGGCCACTTCCAAAATCACCTTGTACTGGTCCTGCGGACGTTTGATCAGATAGAGATAGTTCTGCGAATAAGCCTGCCGCAGGAGTGATTCAATGTTGTTCACCGACACGCCGTAGGTGGAAGCCTGATCGCGCTTCATCGCAATCGGCAGATTGGGTGTGTGCAAAAACAGGTCGCTGTTGACCGTGGCGAAAAGCTTGCCCTGCTGCATCTGGCCCATCATCATGCCCTGGAGTTTTTGCGAGGCGGCGTAAACTTGATCCGGCTCGATGCCGGAAATCGTGTAGGCGTATTGGCCCTGGAGATTGGAGGTGCCACCGGTGCTGATTTGCAGCACCGGCTGCGGTTTAAGCGCGGGGATCAATCCGGGGATGGTCATGAACAAACCACCGTTGAGCATCTGCGTGATGTTTTGGATGCTCGGCGCCATCGGCTTGCCGTCAAATCCCGGCATCGGTACGCGCTGATCGATGTCCTTCAGGAACACCAGCAGCAGCCCAAAGTTGGACGGTAAAAACTGCGTGTTACCGGTCATGGTAAAAGTAACTTCCACGTTGGGGTTGGCATGAACGACATCTTCGGCACGCTGCTGCAATTGGCGCATGCGTGCCGGCGAGGAACCTTCCTGGCCGATCATGATGCCGAACATAAACCCGCTGTCGCCGATGGGCAGAAACGATTTGGGCACCTGCTGAAACAGCCAGAGCGTGCCGACCATGGTGATGATCCAGACCAGCAACGAAATCCAGCGATAGCGCAGGAACCAGGTCAGCGAGCGGCCATAGACCAGCAGCACGTAGTCGATCACGTGGCCGGAAATCTTCTCCATCAGCGTGCGCTTGGTGCCGTGCCCGCGGCGGGCCAACATGCGGCTGCACATCATCGGCGTCAGTGTCAGCGACACCACGCCCGAGGCGATAATTGACACAATGATGGTAACGGCGAACTCGTGGAAGATGCGCCCCACCAGCCCCGGCATAAACAGCAGCGGGATAAACACCGACGCCAGCGAAATCGTCATCGATAAAATCGTGAAGCTGATCTGCTTGGCGCTATGCAGTGTGGCCTCGAAGGGGGATGCGCCATGTTCCAGCCGGCTGACGGTGTTTTCCAAAAACACGATGGCATCATCCACCAGAAAACCAATCGCCAGCGTCAAAGCCATCAGCGACAGATTATCCAGGCTGTAGCCCAGGATATGCATGACAATAAATGTCAGCAGCAAGGACAGCGGCAACGCCACCATGGGAATCAGCGTATCGGTGACCCGGCCCAGGAAGACGAAGATCACCAGCACCACCAGCACGAAGGCGATCAGCAGCGTGGTTTCCACGTCCTTGGCCGAATTGCTGATGGATTCCGAGCGGTCATGCACCATGCTCAAGCCCACGGAACCAGGCAGCAGGCTTTGAATTTGGGCAATGTTGTCGCGGACCTTGCCGGCCACTTCCACGGCGTTAAACCCCGCCTGGCGGAACACCGCCAGCACCACAATAGCGCTAGGCTGGGTAGGCAGTTGGCGATACCAGAATTTCAAGTTGACGCGATCATCCTCCACGGTGTCATAAGCGGTGGCCACGTCGCGCAGGTGGATGGCTGAGCCGTCTTTACCGCTGCCGATGATCAGGTTGTTGTATTCTTCGGCGTTGTCCAACTGTCCCTGCGGCTGGAGCAGGACGGTGCGGTTGGGGCCATCGAACTGGCCTGCCCCCTGATAAGCGGTGCCGCCGCGGATGGCGTTGGCCAGGCTGTCCATGGTGATGTTGCGCGAGGCCATTTTGCCCGGCTCGGCTTTCACGCGCACCGCCGCCTTGGTGCCGTAAATGTCCACGCGCGACACGCCATAAATAATGCTGATGCGCTGCTGCACCTGCGTGGCGTAGTCATACAAACCGCCAGCGGTCACGCTATTGCTATACATCACCAAATATTGGATCGCCTGATCGTTGGGATTATTTTTGGTGAACACCGGCGGCGAAGGCAAATCCACCGGCAGATTACCGGTCGCCTGCGTGATGGCCGTTTGCACGTCGGTGGCGGCGGCGTCCAGGCTCTTTTCCAAGTTGAACTGCAACGTCAGCGTGGTGATGCCTTGCTTGCTGGAACTGGTCACCGTTTCCAAGCCGGAAATCTGCATGAACTGCCGTTCCAGCGGCGTGGCGATATTGTTGGCCATGGTCTCGGGGCTGGCGCCGGGATACGCCACCGAGCAAGTGATGACCGGGTAATCCACCGCCGGCAGGTCGTTGACCGGCAATTGCCTAAACGCCAGCACACCAAACAACACCGCCGTCACCGTCAGCAAGGTGGTCATGGCGGGCCGGCGAACAAACGGCTCGGACAAATTCATGGCTTATCCTCGGCGGCGGCCGGCTTGGTGCTGGGCGGATTGCCGGCAGCGGCGGGCGGCCCACCGGGGCCACCAAAACCACCCGGTGGCGGCAATCGCACCGGCGCATCGGGGAAAAGCATCGCGCCATCGGTGATCACCTGATCGCCCTCTTTCACCCCTTCGGCAATCACGATCTTATCCCCCTGCCGCTGCCCGGCTTTAATCAAATGCATCGCCGCCCCTTTGCCGCTGGGCGATTTGGCGTTGTCCGCCAGCACGTACACAAACGATCCCTGCTGCGATAATTGGATGGCCTGCGCCGGAATCAGCGCGGCATTGGTCAGCGTAGTCAGGATCAACCGCACGCGCACAAACTGCCCCGGCCAAAACAGGTGATCGTCATTCTTCACCGTGGCCCGCAGCTTGATCGTGCCGCTGCCATCCTGGATGGTGTTATCGATAAACGACAGCGTACCCTGGCGCATCTTGCCGGGATCATCCGGCGACGTCACTTCCACCGCCAATCCCTTGTCCGGCTGAAAATATTGCCGCACCTGCGGGAAATCACTTTCGGCCACCGTGAAATCCACCCAGATCGGATCGATCTTTTGCACCACCACCAGGCTGGTGTCGTTTTGCTTCACCACGTTGCCCGGATCGACCAGATGCTGGCCGGCCCGGCCGGTCACCGGTGATTTGATGGTGCAGTATTCCACCCGCAACGTGGCGGTTTCGATGGTGGCATGGGCGGCTTCGATGGCCGCATTGGCCGTCTGGATCGCCGCGTTGGCCGCTTCGATTTCACCGTTGGCCACGGTCACCGCGTTGATTCTGGTTTCCAGGTCTTCCTGCGACACCGCCTTGGTCGCCGCCAGAAGCTTGGCGCGATCCAGTTCTTGTTTGGCCAGCGTCTGTTGCGCCGTGGCTTGGTCAAGTTTGGCGTTGGCGGTCTTGACATTGGCATAGGCAGCCTTGAGCTGCGCATTGGCCGAATCAAGTTCGGCTCGGAACGGCCGGTCGTCAATATCGCAAAGCTCCTGCCCGGCGGTGACGAAATCGCCGTCGTGGAACAAAACTTTGGTCACGATGCCATCCACCTGCGGCTTAACCGTGACAATTTCATCGGCGGTGGTCTTGCCGATTTCGTCCAGATACACCGGCACATCCGCCAGCGTCACCGGCGCCACGGTAACCAGCGCCGGCGGGAACGCCGCCGCTTTCGGCAGCTCGCCGCGCTTGCACCCGGCCACGCCCAACAGGCCAAGCAGAATCACCATCGCGGCCAGCCAACACCGCCGCTGTCGAAGAAGCACAAATAAATACGCCATAATCAATGCCAGGAAAAAAGTCTTGCCTGAAACAGTGCGGGCATTCTAAGCCGACCGGGCGGTTGTTTCCAGCAACCGGCGATGCCGAAGCGTGCTTGGCCAGGGCCATCGCCTTTGGCCTCCGCCGGATTTGGCCCCGCCTCCCGGCATGCAGCGGGCCAACAGCAATGCTACAAATGCTACATGATGCTACATTCTGCTACTTTTTTCGATACGAAAAACGCGGTTTTATTCATTTGTTGCGTTAATGCCCATGCAGTGGTTTCCCGTCTGTCGGCATGCGGGGCACCAGGACCAGGCCAAATGCGATGGCCCTGCATCTGCCCCTTGGCGGCAATTCCTGCTCTGGCGATTTCCCGGCGGGTGGTTAAGCTATTGCCATCGGCGGGTGTGTTGCCTGCCGCACATGATTTAACGGAAAAGGATTGCGTTAGCGATTTAACGACGAAATACAATTTCTGAACTCGGTCTAAGGTTCTGCTGTTCCACCTGAAAATGGGCAATTTTCTCAAGGACGTAGCAAACACGGACAACCATGGGCCGCCCCGCAAGGGGCGGAGCCGTGCTCCGTTTGCTACGTAGGTATGCCCATACCTCAGGTGGAAGCGGTGTTTCGGTTTCCGCTCCTCTTTTTATATCTGGAACGAACCACAATCCCGCTTCAGCTTTCCCGCCGATTCAGGCACTTTGGAAAGCGAATGGGCTATGGCGAAAGAAGAAAACGCTGGACTTCGCACTGTCAGCGAAATCCTGAAGGGCTCGGAATACGCCCTGACGATCTTCACGGAACAGGACATTGCCGCGATCAACTTATATGACCGTAGCGGGAAGCCATACCTGCGGTGTATTGCCACCGATAGGGCTCGCCCGGCAAAGCCGGAAGAAATCGTGCGTCAGCTTTACCTGAAAAAACTGCTGCACCACTACGGCTATCCGAAGGAACGTATCGCCTTAGAAAAGCCCGTTTATTTCGGTTCGGACGTACATCAGAAAGCCGCCGACATTGTCGTGTTTGAGAAGGACGCGCCCACAACGCCGTATATCATTGTCGAGGTCAAAAAGCCGAAACGCAAAGACGGAATCGAGCAGCTAAAAAGCTATTGTAACGCCGAAGGTTCCCCCATCGGTGTCTGGACCAACGGGAGCGATATCGTCGTGTACCACCGCGAGGAACCGAACCTCTTCCGCAGCCTGCCGGATATTCCGAAATCAAGCCAGACATTGGCTGACTTGCTGGCCACGCCGTGGACACTGGACGATCTGAACCGCGAAAACATCCTCGTTACACAGCGTACCAGCCTCAAGGACATCATCCAGGAAATGGAAAACCTGGTTCTTGCGAATGCCGGTGTTGATGCATTCGAGGAAGTTTTCAAACTGATCTACGCGAAATTGTACGACGAGAAGCAAGCCGCGAGAAAGCCCGCAGGCAAACAACACCTGCGTTTCCACGTCGGCGGTTGTACTCCGACCGAGTTTGCCACAAAGATCGAGGAACTTTTCAGGGACGCCAAGAGGGAATGGCCTGGCGTCTTCGCAGGCGGCGAACGGATCGAATTAGAACCCGATCACCTAAAGGTCTGCGGCTCGGCGCTGGAAAAGGTGAAGCTGTTCAACTCCAACCTTTCTGTCATCGATGAAGCCTTTGAGTATCTGTCAGTGAAAGCCTCCAAAGGTGAGAAGGGCCAATACTTTACCGTTCGCCATGTCATCGACATGTGCGTAAAGATGCTTAACCCCAAGTCCGATGAATATGTTATCGACACCGCAGCCGGGTCATGCGGCTTCACCGTACACGCCATTTTCCACGTGTGGGGTAATCAGTTCACCGCGGAAGGCCCGGAAAAATGGCAAAGCGATTATGCCGCTACCCACGTCTACGCAATCGACTTTGACCCACGTTCCACCAAAATCGCGCAAGCTCTTAATCTCATCGCCGGTGACGGCCGCACCAATGTCTATCGCGCGAACACACTAGACCCGCGCAATTGGGCGCAGGGCGTAAAAACTAACCTTTACTACCGATTACGCCGCTTCGATGATGATCCCAAAGACAACTGGAACATGCAGAACTTTCGATATTTCGACTTTGACGTCTTGCTGACGAATCCACCGTTCGCAGGGGACATCAAGGATGCCCGTCTGCTTCACCAATACGACATTGCCAAGAAAACCAATGGCAAATGGGAAACCAGCGTTGGGCGGGATATTCTTTTCATCCAGCGCAATCTCGAATTCCTCAAACCCGGCGGTAGAGCCGCCATCGTGTTGCCGCAGGGTCGGTTCAATAATTCCGGCGACGAGGTGATTCGTCGTTGGATAGCCGAACGTGCGCGGATTTTGGCCGTGGTTGGTCTCCACGTTAATACGTTCAAGCCGCATACCGGCACAAAGACCAGCGTACTTTTTCTCCAGACGTGGGACGAAGACCAGAAAAGTCCAACTTTCAACCCGCGTAAGGACGATTACCCCGTCTTTCTTGCCACCAGCGAAAGACCCGGAAAGGACAACTCGGGCGACTACATTTATCGGCTTGGCCCGGACAACGCGCCCATGCTGGACGAACATCACCACATGATCGTTGAACACGATTTAGACGAAATCGCGACCGCCTTCGCTAATTGGGGCAAAGAGCAGGGCCTTTCGTTCTGCGAGGGAGGGGCCTAAATGGCAGTGTGGAGCGTTGTCAAGCTGTCCTCTTTCGCCGTTGGGCTTCGGTGCGACCCTGAATACTACCAGCCGCGCTACTTGGCGGACGTGCGGCGCCTTGGCCGCACTAAGCGGGAGCGCATCGGGGCAATGGCGTTTGTAACCGATGGCATCCACGGGTCGCCCGAAGAAGTTGAGGACGGCGGGGTTCGCTACTTGTCGGCAAAGTGCGTCAAAGACAACGCGTTCGCCCTTGGAGATGCCCTGCAAATCAGCGACGCTCAGCACACTGCCAACCCGCGCACAAGCCTTTGCGAAAACGATGTACTCATTACTACCGTCGGAACCATCGGCAATGCCGCCGTCGTGCAAGCTGACATTCTTCCGGCCAACTCGGATCGTCATTTGGGCATCATCCGACTCAACAAGGATTCGCCGATTGATTCGTATTACCTCGCTACCTTTATGAACTGCAAATACGGGCGTTTTCAATCGCTCCGCGAGGCAACCGGAAACGTCCAACTCAATTTATTTATCGAGAAAATACGGGAATTGCGCATCCCGGTGATCGATTGCGCAGCACAGGTGTCGAAACAAACCAAAGCCGCATATGCGAAACGCCGGGAAGCGGCGGCCTCAATCGCCGCCGCCGAGGCACGCTTGATGGAAGCGTTGGAATTGCAACGCCTCGATTCGACGTCGCAGAAGTATTACATCCGGAACTTCGGCGACCTTGAAGCTGAAGCTCGATTTGATGCCGAGTATTTCAGCCCCAAGTACCAACGAATCATCAAGAAACTTCGCGCCGGCGGGCGCACTCTCGCCGATGTCGCTCCGCTGGCCGAAAGCCCCTTCGACGCGGCGCTTCGTCCCAAAGGCAGCGCCTTCCGGTACATCGAAATTGGTTCATTGACCGGTGACGGCGAAGCCGAGGCCGAAACGCTCGACGTGGCCGACGCCCCCAGCCGCGCGGCATGGATCGTCAAACCGGGCGACGTTATCACCAGTACCGTGCGCCCCATCCGCCGGCTCTCCGCTCTTGTCCGTGATGATCAAGATGGCTGCGTCTGCTCATCCGGTTTCGCTGTCGTGGCTCCCAAACACGGCGCGGACGGGATCGAGCCAGAAGTCCTGCTGACCTATTTACGCCTGCCGATCATTTGCCAAATCCTCGACCTTCATTGCACCGCGAGCATGTACCCTGCCATCCCGGAAGATCGTCTCATGCGTATTCCCATCATCGTTCCGGACGCCAACACGTGTAAAATGGTGGTAGGCAAGGTGCAAGAAGCCATGACTGCCCGCCGGGAGGCGGCGCGGTTGCTTGAGGAAGCCAAGAAGACCATCGAAGATTTGGTCGCCGGAAATGGGCGGTAGCCTGTCGCAAGGGGGGATGATTTTTCGTGGGGTTGCGCGAGATACACTCGGATCGGCGTCGGACAGATTGCGAGTCACCACTGCGTAACACTCTTGAGCATCGGCGTCCCGGGTACGGAAAATGCATGCCGGTCTTGTTGAGGAGCACATCAGCGATTAGCGCAATTGGCTGGCATTTTGCTTGTTATAGCCGCACGTTTACCGCACGTTATTTGCGATGAAATCTTGGGCCACTTTGGGGGCACCTTGAGGCGTTTTGGAGGCACTTTGGGGCGGTTTGGAGGCCTCTTGGGGCGGTCCAGAGGGGGTCGAGAGGGCCTGTAAGCCACTTTAAGGCCGGGAAAACGGCCCCTAACCTCCGGGAACCTCCGGCAAACCCCCCGCCAACCCCCCTGAAAGTCGCTGAAAATACCCTAAAACTTGGACCAATCTCGGGGTATTTAACCGTACTCAACAAATCTAATTAGCGAGCCAATGCTGTTTTGTCAATTAAATTTAGCGACATGGCCCGATCTGAAAAAATCTCCAAAAATGCACTTTCGCTGGCTAAACCCTTTGGCAATCAGCACTTACGGCGAAAAACCGCGTGCGCAACTTGCGCGCCGCGCTGCGCGAGAAAGCTGGTTTACCGCCGAGGCCGCGGAGGATCGCAGAGGAAACCGCTCGCTGTTCCCAGCATCGGATCTGACCCATCCTCCGCGTTTCTCTGCGCCCTTGAGCGCAGTGGGCGGTGATTCCTTTCTTTGGCAGTTGCCCGGGAAATTGGCGCAGCCTGCGAAGATTGAGCGGGACACGGATTGCTGCCTTTCTCCTGTCACCTGCTCCGGCTTCTCCTATCGCGCGTAACGCCGCTTACTCTCGCCCCGGATGTTTTGCCACGCCTGCGTTCTTGACTTGCTGAAGCAGATGGATCATTTCCGCCGCGGCCTCGGCGGCACGCTTGCCGGTATGGCCATGCGCGCCACCGGCACGATCCCACGCTTGCTGCTCGGTGTTGGTGGTCAGCACGCCGAAGATCACCGGGAGCTTCAATTCCAGCGCCACCAGTTGAATGCCGCGGGCACATTCCCCGGCCACGAAATCAAAGTGCGGCGTATCGCCGCGCACCACCGCCCCCAGGCAAATCACCGCCGCGTATTGTTTGGTCAACCCCAACGCCTTGGCCGCCAGCGGCAGTTCAAACGCCCCTGGCACGCGATGCACCGCCACGCGCTGCTTGGTTGCGCCAAGTTCCGCCAGCCGCTCCAGACAACCTTGCAGCAGGGCATCGACAATCGGCGCGTTAAACCGTGCCGCGACAACGGCGATCTTGACGTCATCCGGCAGCGGATAATCCACTACCGAGGGGGTTTGCGTGCTCATAGGCGGGACAATTTAGCGGGGAGCGGATGAAACCGAAAGCGTAAGTTGTTACGGCCGAATCTGATAGACCCGAAAATTCGACGGGCCGGGGATAGGGTTGAACTGTGCCGGATGATCGGCGACAAAGCGCAGCTCGGGCGGCGGCACGCCATCGCCGGCGCGAATCACCAGCCAACGGGCGTGTGATGCGGCCAGGCGGGTAAGCCAAGTGGCTTCATCGCTGTCGGCAAGCAGCGCATTGCTGAACGCGGCATCGATTTGCTCGCCGGACAAATGTCGCGGCAGCGTGGGGATATGCACGATGGAATCAACATCCGGCCGGGCGGGGCAATAGATAACAGGATGCGAAAGATCGAATCCCATCAGCGGATACGCTTCGGCGAAATTGGCATAAGCCACCACGTCGCCGGGATGGAGTCGATTGCGCACCGCCAGCCAGGCGTCACTCACCTCGCCAAGCACATCGTTGGTGGCAATGGACAGGTGTTGCGGGTCGTCACAGTTGGTTCGGTAGGCTTCCAGGTCGGATTGGTAATTGACCCAGAGGAAGCCAAGGGCCACCAGGATCGCCGCCCCGACCACGCCAAGATCGAACCACGGCCCGGAACGTTTGAGCAGGCAGTGAAGAAGCCAAAGCACAGCCGCGGTGCTGCCAGTGATGATGCCGGCGATTTGCAGCGGCATGGCTTGTTCCAGCCGCTTGGCCAGGAAATCGGTGTAGAGACAGACTAGGCAAAGCGCGATGGCGATGGTGAATGCAAAAGCGTTCCACGATGCGTGGTTTGCCACGCTCGATACTCCGGCAGACGGCAGCATTTTCCCCCTCCCCTGGTACTCCGGGGGAAGCGAGCGGATTGGGCGACTGCCCGCGAGCGGGTTGGGGTGGGGGCCATTCGGCATTTGGCAATCGGCAATCGGCATTGACTTCGGCCGCAACGCCAGCGCCGCCGCGGCCACCATGAGCATCAACATCGGATCGACAAAACGCACCTCGGCATACGGCGAGATCAAAACGAAGACCGCCAAACCAAACGGCACACCCAGCGTCACCGCACGGGCCAAAGGATCGTTCGGCAATCGTAATAGCGACCGCGCCAATCCCGCCAGCCACATGCCTGCCAGGCAAATCAGCGCGATCGGCGGCGGGCTGTAATATTGGCCGCTCAACACCTGCCAGATGGCACCGCAACTCGCCAATCGGCTGCTGCGCGCCACCGACAGCGGCCCACGCAATAGATGCAACGACCCAACGGTCAGATCAAGCGGGAAGACCGGATTGCCGGTGAGAACCATGTTCCGCAAATACCATGGCCCGGCCAGCGCCAACACCACCGCGATACTCATGGCCAGTTTCTTCCACCCGGCACGGATCGGTACATCGATCATCAGCAGCAACGGCAGCAGCGCTAATAGCGCCGTGAATTTCACCGCCAGCATCAGGCCCACCGCCACGCCCAGGCGCACTGGCCCACAACGCTCGCCATAGCGCTGCCGCGCCATCGCCGCCAACGCCGCCAGGAACAACGCGGTCAGTTGTAAATCATCTTTGGGCAGGATGGTTTCGGCAAAGATCGGCCGGGCCAGCTCCCCGGTGGTGGCCAGCAGTGCCGCCAGCACCGGCGCCGCCCCCAGTTGCCGGCACAGCAGCATCAGCGCCAGCCAGGCCAGCAGATACGCCGGGCATTGTGCAAAACGCGCCAGCAGATCGTTATGCAGCGGAGCCATGTACCAGGCCATCCACACCGACCCCGCCAGCGGCGAGAACGTATTAGCCGGATTAAAAAACCAGGTGGGATAAAGATCGATGCGATGATGTTGCAACCACTGCGCCGCCGCCGGCAGGTGGTACACCAAGGCATCGGTGGCGGTGACCGGCACAGGGAGAAACAGATAAACAAACGCCCCGGCATAGCCAAGCAAAAATCCCCCGCACAACCAGATCGGCCAATGCCCCAAGCGATCCGCCGCCGGTGCCGGCTTGGGCAACTTGCCCGCCGACCACCAGAGGATGCCGCAGATCGCCAGCGCGCCTAAGCCGATGGTGACGGGATAAAGCAGATGCAGCAGTCCCGGAATGCCCACGGCCAGATATTGTACCAGCAGCAGGATGAGCACCGCATCCCCCGCCGCCGCCAGCCGGCTGGCGGGGTTCGCCCGCCGTGCCCAGCGCCACGCCGCCAGCGCCACCACGGCCGTCAAAGCCAGCAGTTGCAGCAACCGTAACTCAGGCAGATAGTCCTGAAGCATGTTACGTAATGTTACATAATGTTACTTTTTTCGATATCGGAAACGCAGATTTGCCATTGCCTTGCTATGGCCATAAACCGATTCCCGGTTGCCGGCTATGCGACCTAATCGCCATCAACAGCACTAAGCCGCCGCTGGCGGTGGAATTTTCCGCGGCGGAAGGAGTTGGCGAAGGTTTCGCACTTGTCCACGCACTTTGTACAATTGCCGGCAAAGGCTGATTGTGGCAGAGCAGACCCCACCCATTCATCTGCTGTCTTACGAACCGCGCCAGCCAACGCTAGGCGAGCGTGTGTCGCAGCGGCTGTCACGCTGGCCGCTGTGGGTTATCGCGCTGGTGTTGATCGTGCCGGTGATTGTTTTCCCAATGACTCCGCTTGATAGGCGGCTGACGAATTTGATCGGTTATCGGTTCGTTTCGACCGCGGAAGGCTACTTGCGATTCGCTGCGATGTTCCTGCCCGCTGCAATTTGCCGGATGAACTGGCGGCAGGCAGTGGTCATGGCGGCACTTGCCGCCGGCGCGGATGCCTTCGGCCAGTTTGTGTGGGATCAGGCACTTCATTTTCCCTATTTCCTTATTGCCTGGATCGTACCCATGGTCGGCCTGGGAGAATGGCTGGTGAACCTGCCGCGCCAACCCCGGTCGCTGGTCTGGATCATGGTGCTGACAACGGGCTTGGCTTTTGTCATTCCCATTGTGGAAGCGCCGGCGTATCGAACGATTTTTTTCCGAGCCAATCCTGCCCGGATTCTCGTACCTCATCGACGCCCGCCTTCTGCTGCATGGGCCATTCAGCGCAGCCTGCACTTGGCTGGCAATCCCGGCGGCGGAACGACTGTCGCGTGGACAACAACGCATTAAGCGGCTAGGCGGCGTGATCGCCGTGGCTGTCTGTGTGGCATGTTTCAGCGCGTTCTTCAACATCATTATCTACAGGCTGGCGCTATGGTCCATGACTCACAACTGGCCGTTTGACCGCGATCACGCATTGGGATTGCTGCAAACTCGCCACGATGCATCTGACGACGCGACCCTTTGGCAAGTAGTTGAAGACGCTGACTGACCACAGGCCAAGCCGAAATATCCGGGGGAGGCGGATTACCACAAATGGTGCATTGACCTGCTGGCGAACCACGACCGCGTCGCGGCCGCCAAACGCCTTTCCGCGTTGTTGCGCCAGCGGCCGTTTTCACAATTGGTCGTATCCGCAGCGCCGATCTTGGCCAAGGAGCACTGCGATGAGACATCGCCCGAATTGATGCGCTATGCCCTGCTGAGCTGCGGCGGCGATGCCCCCGCAACGGCCTTGGAGTCCATGCAAATACCACAGGCGGCCGAAGCCATTTTGCTTGAAGAGGCCTCTTATCAAGCCTTCGTCGCCACAAAACCGTTGCCACCGGATTGGCAGATTCGAGCAGATACCAAGCGCCGGCTGGCAACTCTGACAGGAAAGGACATCGGACCAAAATGGCAGGATTGGCTAGATTTCTGCGACAACGGGATCGATCGATGCCCAACGCCGCTGTCCGCCGATCAGGCTTCCGAAGTCAACCGAGTAGTGCGTGCCATCAACACATATTGGACCGTTAAAGCGCGCCGCCGGCGCGAAGATCATCTAATCTTTATTCCTGAGCCGAATTTCGACGTTCCCGGCACAGCGGCGCTGGAACAGGAGATCGAGAAATACCGTCTTGCCGCCGATAAAGCCCTTGAGCGTTAAGGCCGAATGATAAACATCCACGTTGCCACGAAAGCATTCGCGCGAGGGTACGGTTCACCGCGGCCCGTATACGGGCCGGCTAAACGCGGAAAAGCGAGGGCACGCCGGCCAAACCGTTACGGCTAAAACTCCAAATGAAACGGCGCGGCCGTCCACGCTGTCGGCCGGCCGTGAATGTCGCGCGGGCTTAAATAAACTTCCCAGATGCGGCCGGCGCCGGTGCATTTGCCGACGAAAACCCAATTGGCCTGAATGATCAGATCGTGGGGGATCACCATGGTTTTGGTGGAGTTGCCCATGGCAAAACGCTCGTCCCATATCAGCAGGGTGCCGTCGCGGGCGGCTTTGACGCCTTCGGGGCCGCCGGGGGCGGAGTGCAGCGGATCGGATAATGCGTAGTCCAGGTGCAGATGCAGCGTGGGGCAGGTGGACAGGATCATCGGATAAAGCTGGCCGATCTGCGGGTGCTGGGTGTCCCAAGCGACGATGGCGATGGCGGCGGCATCGTCGTTGGCCAAGGGGATCGGCAGTTCGTGCGTCACCAGGGTGCGATTGGCCAAGCCCAGCAGGGCGCTGGCCAGCAGCCAAAGCGTGGGATGGCGCAAGTGCAGACGCGGCCAGAGCCAATCAAAGCCGCGCGCGGTGACCAAGGCCCACATAGGGGCGGCCATGAGGAGATAGCGAATCTGGCCGTTGCTGCCGAATTTGCCTTGCCACCAGATGACGCTGTGGATGATGAGCAAACCCAGGGGGATTAGCGCCAGCCAGACATCGCCGCAGGCCAGCGGATCGGCGGGATAGAAGAGCCAAACGCCGGGGATGGTTGAACGATTTTTGTCGCGTGTTTCGGTGCGGCGAGGATGAGGCAAAGTCCACACAAAGCCGGCGGCCAGGAAAGGAACGGCCAGGCAGCCGACCATCTGCCACATGTTCTTGGCAAACGTCCACCACGGCCCGCGGCCATACAAGCTTTCGGTGGAATAAGGCCAATTGGCAAAAACCCAACGGAACCACGGTTTGCCGGGGATGGGCATGAGGTGCGCGGCATAGGCATTCCACAGCACAAACGGCAGCACGGCCAGGATGATTTCTGCAAAGCGCCGGTGCAGCACCAGCGTGGCAATGGCCAGCAGCACCAGACCAAAACCTTCCGGCCGGCCGGCGGGTAAGATGCCGGCCAGCAGGGCCATCGCCCAGAAGACGCGCTTTTGGTACGCCCAGAACGCCAGCGCCAGCACCAGGGCCACGGGGATTTCGGTCAGGGTGCTGAAAGAGTGAACCAGGAACAGCGGCATGGAATAGAGAAAGACGACCGGAATGGCGGGCGAGCGAAATTGCTGCGCGATGGCGATACGCCAGGTAACCAGCGCGACGCCGATGGCTAATGCCAGACACATAAGCCGCGCCGCGATCTGCCCGCCGAAATAGGCCGGCAGGCAATACATGATCGTACACAACGGCCGGCCCCAGACATCGACCAGGAAATAATGGCCATGGAAGGCGGCGCGGGCCATGAGGTAATGCGTGGTGGCGTCGAGATCGATATCGCTCTTGTTGCGGAGAGTGAAATAGACCGAGGCGATGGCAAACAGCGCCGTGGCCACCAATACGGTGCGGCCCTGCGTGGGCGGCGTGGCAGCTTCGGAATGGAAAGGGAGGTTCTTGGTCACGAGCGGGCGTTGGGCCAATAGGGTCATAGTTTTCCAAATGCGTCGGCGGCATTTGACCAGACCGGCGGGCGATTGCCAAGCGCCGGTAGGTGTCACGGTGGCGAAGCCGTGGCGTCAAATAAATAAACGCTCGCGCCCTTGGCATGGAACGAACCCGGCTCCAGCCGTTTGAGGCGATGATCCAATTCCAGCAGCATGGGCGAATCGGAACCGCCCGGATTCCCCGGAAAGACGTGCGTGAATACCACCCAGACGCGATGTAGCGGCGGCCAGTGCCAATCCGGCGGCGGATGCCGCAGGCTGTCGATCTCGCGGATGCAATCGCTGAAATTGGCGCAGCCTTTGTCCTGCACGAGGTAATACCCCAGATCGCCGGGGGCGGGTGCGCCCGGTGCTTCGGGGTATTCCTGCAAACAGCAGGGGTAGTTGTAAAATTCGGCAATGCCCGACCAACCGCCATACGCCGAGCCTTGCGTGCCACGCGGGCCGTCGGGTTCGGCCGGCAGCGATTGGCCCCACTTCATGGGGCGCATTTGCAGCGGTTTGAGGCCCACCAGTTGGACGTCCGGCTGCTGGCTGTAATAGTAAAAGGAGAGGTTGGCCTCACGATAAAGATAGATGGCATCGCCGGGTTGCCAGTGGGCGGCGATGTATTGGTAAACTGGCTTGGATTCTTCGTTGCCGCCGTTGCGGCTATTGGCGATGCACCAGCCGGTGAGCGCCAGACAGGGGATGAAGATGAGTAGCGTCACCAGGATGCTGAAAAGGAGCCGGGGGCGGTCGCCTTTGCCGCAGAGCCAATCCAGCCCGGCGGCAATCAGTAGGGTGAAAGCCGGGACGGTCCAGATCACCAGCCGTTCGGCAAAGGGGTACTGGCGCGTCAGCGAGGCCAGCATCGCCAGGAGAACCGGGCCAAGCACAAGCAACAGCGCCCAGCGGCGATATCGCCACAACGCCGCGATGCCGACAACCGCGGCCAGTTCGGCAAGTTGGTCGGCCTGGATCCGCATCGTGCTATACCCAAAGATGATGCGGCGAAAGCTGTTCCACAGCCAAATCACCGCGCCGACGGGCGATTGCGGCATAAAGCCGTCGCGTTCGGCCCAGGATTGCACCAGCCCATCGTGAATCGGCCCCTGAGCCAGCAGCGCAAGAAAATAGTGGTAATTGATACCTTCCAGGATTGTCCAGCCAGCAGTGATGGCGATGAGCGGCAGCAGCGCATGCAGCCGTTTGGAGAGCAGTTGCCGCCCTGCCAGGGTTAGCCCGGTGCCGGCCAATACGAAGATGACGGCGTGGCTGAAGAAAATCGCCGCCGCGCCGGTCCCAAAATAAGTCCACAACGCCCGCCGCCGGTTGCCGTCTTGCATCACCCGCATCGCGGTGTAGGTGACGGCCAGCGTGGCCAGAACGTCAAAGCCATACTGTTTGACTTCCTGTGCGTAGTAGACCATCGGCGGCAAAACCGCCAGCAGCGTCATGGCCAGGATTCCCCCGCGTGGCGCGAGCGTTCGCCGAATCATCCCGATAAACAGCGGCAGCGATGCCAGGGACGCCAGCAATGCGGGCAGGCGCAGCGAACGTTCGCCCGTTCCGAAGAGGATTGCACAAGTTTTGGCGGCGGCCAAAAATCCCACTGGGGCGCCCTGCCAGTACATCAGGCTCTTAAACAGCAGATCGTGCCAGCCACGGTGAACGATGCTGTAGGAGAGCATGATTTCATCCAGCCAAAGCGAGCGCCAGTGATACCAGCGGACCAGCCGGATGAGCGCGCCGGCCAGGCCGATGAGCCAGACCGTCCGCGTGGCGTTTTTCGGCCATTGCCGCAATTCCCCTTCGCGTTCTTCGCGCCTTCGCGGTTTATCTTTTCTCTTTGCCCAATACACGGGTACGCCTCCAATACAGATTACCGCGAAGAAGACGACAGAAAATACATGCGGGCTACGCCACGTCTGGCATCGGCCCAATCCGATTCACTCGGCTCAACAGCAGATGCTTATGCTGCTGTAACCGGCGGACGAAATCCGGCCAATTCTTCTGCCCGCCGTCCAGCCACAAAGCTTCGGCCAAGGCGCAGGCACGGGGAAACGCCATGTACGTCAGGTAATCAAACGTCGCGATGTATTCAGACCAAAGCTGGCCTTGGCCGCCCAGCACGCGATGGTGATGCGCGGCCGGAAGTTCCGCCGGCACGGGATCGAACGCGTAGGCTTTTTCTGCCGTGGTTAAGCCGCCGATGGCCAGCGGCTGGGTTTTCGGGTCGGCCTGGTAATGATCGAAATAGGTGTGCGTTCCCGGGGCCATAATCACCTCGTGGCCGGCGATGGCGGCCTTGGTGGCGTGGGAGGTGCCGCGCCAGCCGACCACCACCGCGTTGGCGGGTGTGCCGCCTTCGGTGATTTCGTCCCAGCCCAAGAGGCGCTTGCCGCGGCCGGCCAGGAATTGGCCCATCTGATGGATGAACCACGATTGCAACTGGTCTTCGCTGGTCAAACCCAGTTCGGCCATGCGCTGCTGGACGGCTTTGCTTTCGCTCCACTGCTGCTTGACGGCTTCGTCGCCGCCGATATGCACATACGGGCCGGGAAAAAGTTCGGCGACTTCGGCCAGGACATCCTGCATAAACGCGATCGTGGCCGGGAAGGGATTGAGGATATGCGTGCTGATGTTCCAATGCGTGCGCACCTCGATGGGCCAACCGAGATTGCCCAATTGCGGATAGGCGGCGATGGCCGCCTGCATGTGGCCGGGCATGTCGATTTCCGGCACGACGGTGATATGCAGTTTGGCGGCGTGGGCGACCACGCGCTGGATATCGGCGGCGGTGTAAAAGCCGCCATGCCGAATGCCGTCGTATTGGCGCGGCCGGGTCGAATCGGGGCCGACGGCGGTTTCCCGCCGCACGCCACCCACTTCAGTCAGCAGCGGATATTTGCGCACGGGCAGACGCCAGCCCTGATCGTCGGTCAGATGCCAATGGAAGCGATTGAATTTGTGCAGGGCCATTACGTCCAGCATCCGGCAGACTTCATCAGCGGTGAAGAAATGCCGGGCAACATCCATCATCAACCCGCGCCAGGCAAAACGTGGATAATCTTCAATCGTCACCAGCGGCAGGGAAATCGCGCCGGTTTGTTGAAGCGATTGTTCCACCAGTTGCCGCAGTGTGACGGTGCCGTAAAACGCCCCCGCCGGCGTGGCCGCGCTAATGACAATCCGGCCCGGCGCGATTTGCAGGCGATAGCCTTCGGGATGCGCTATCGCCGCATCAAGGGCAAGGCGTACTTTCACCGCGGCTTGGCCGGATGCGGCCCGCACGCGAAAGATATCGGCCAATTGCTCGGCCACGGTTTGCAGTTGGGCATCCGCGGCGATGTCCGGCATTCCGGCAATGGCCAATTGTCCGGCAACTTGTTTCACATTTCGCGGTAATGGTATTAGATTGAGCATGGTGTCGATGATAAAGAACCGCATCGTTTCAGGAAAGCCATGACCAATCGCCAGCGGCTCATCCGTACCCTTTGCTGCCAAGCCACCGACCGGCCGCCATTTCCGTGGTGGATGGGTTTCGTGCCTTGGGGCGAAACGCTGACGCGCTGGCGGCAGGAATCCGGCCTGGCGGACCTGTCCCTTTATCACTACTTCGGTTTTGAACCGTTCGCGCACGAGATCAACGTCGAATACGGCCCGCTGCCGCATTTTGATACCACGATTCTCAGCCAGGACGACGAGTTCGTCGTTTCCGTTGAATGGCGCGGTATCACCCGCCGCGACCGCCGCGATTATGGGTCGATGCCCGAGTGGCTGGCCCATCCGGTCACCACTCCCGACGATTGGCAACGCTACAAAGCCGAGCGGCTCCAACCGCTGCTGGAGCAACGCCTGACGCCCATGGGTACGCCGCCGGCCATCGATGCGCAGATGATGGTCGGCCGATTCCCCTGGGGCGTGTTTGGCACCGCACGCGATCTGCTCGGTGCCGAGCCGCTGCTGTACGGCTTCTACGACCATCCGGAAATGATCCACGACATCATGCAAACCATGGTGACGTTGTGGCTGTCGCTGTACGAAGCAATCGCCCAGCGCGTGCAAATCGACCATATCCACATCTGGGAAGACATGTCCGGCCGCAACGGCTCGCTGATTTCCAGCCAGATGCTCAACGACTTCATGATGCCGCAATACGACCGCATCGCGGCGTTCGCCAAAACCCACGCGATTCCGGTGATCTCGGTCGATTCCGACGGCGACCTGAGCGGCCTGGCGCCGGTGATGGCGGCACACGGTGTCAATGCCTTCATGCCGTTCGAGGTGCAGGCGGGCAGCGACATTTTGGACTATCGCCGGCAGTATCCGAATTTGGGCCTGATGGGCGGCTTGGATAAAGGCGCTTTGGCCGCGGATCGCAGCGCCATGCACCGCCAGCTAGACCGCGCCCAACAGATGTTCGCACAAGGCGGCTACATCGTCGGCTTCGATCACCTGATTCCGCCGAATGTGCCCTGGGCGAACTACAAATATTTCCTCGAGCAACTGCGCCCGATGATTTTCGGCAAATGACGGCGATTAGGGATTAGCTTGCTGATCGTGACACGCTATAATCATCCATCAAGGAGTAAAACCCGATGAAGCGATCAATGATAGCGTTGCTGATAACTGGCACCCTGGGTATGGGCGCGTTGGCCGTAGCCGCCGATCCACCGGCCGCCGACCAACCCGCCACGCAGCCAGCCGCGGTGGATTTGAAGAACACGGTTTGTCCCGTGAGCGGCGAAGATATCGGCGATTCCAAGCTGACCGTGACCTATAACAACAAGGTCTACCATTTCTGCTGTGACGGCTGCCCGGCCAAGTTCAACAAGAACCCCGAGAAATTCGCCAAGCGCGTGGCGGATGATCCGGGTAAATACGGCGTCAAATAATTGGAGCGCCCCGGCTCCACCGGTTAAAACCCGCGCTCGGCCACCGCTTTATGGTATCGTGCCAGCGCCTCCTTCCACTCCGGCATCGGCCAGCCGATGGTCTTTTCCGTGCGCGATAAATCCAGCACGCTGTAGTTGGGCCGCACCGCCGAGGTGGGGCGCAACTGTGCCCACTGGGCGCTGGTCAACGGTTCGACGGCATCATGCAAACCCCATTGCCGCAGGGCTTCCTGCGCGAATTCACGCCAGTTGGTTTGGCCGGAATTGGTCACGTGATAGATGCCCTGCCCGCCGTGCCGGAGCAAATCGTAAATTGCCGCGGCCAGGTCTTCGGTATACGTTGGCGAGCCATATTGATCGGCCACCACTTTGAGCGCTTTGCCGGCTTGGGCCGCCTGCACCATGGTGCGCGGAAAATTCACGCCGTCGCGGCCATACAGCCAGGCGGTGCGCAATAGCAGCCAGCGTGCCGGGGCGTTTTTTTGCAGTTCGGTTTCGCCCAGCAATTTGGACTGACCGTAATAGTTGATCGGATGGACCGGATCATCCACGCGAAATGGCCTGTGCGTTTTGCCTTCAATCGCCCGGCCATCGAAAACAAAATCGGTGCTGATATGCACCATCACCGTGCCGAGGCGTTTACATTGCTTGGCCAGTTCCCCCACGGCGTAGCCGTTGATGGCATCGACAAGCTTTTGGTTGGTTTCGCAAGCATCGACTTTGGTATAGGCGGCGCAGTTGATCAGCAGCGTGGGGCGAAGTTCATCAAACGCGGCCGCCAGCGCCGCCGGGCTGGTGATATCCAGCTTATCGACATCCCGGCCAATCGGCTGATGCCCGTGGCTGCGCAGCATGGCGTCCACCGCATGGCCCAACATGCCGTAACAGCCGGTGATCAATATCGAATCAAATAGCTCGCTCATCAAAAACACTCCGATCCATTCATCCGTTGGCAATGTCGTCCGGGCTTATTCGGCAGATGCGCCAATCCGGCAACATCTGCGCACCCAAACGTTTATAAAAATCGATGGCTGGCTGGTTCCAATCCAGCACCGACCATTCCAGCCTTCCGCAGCCGCGTGCGGTGGCGATCCCGGCGACGTGTCGCATCAAGGCCTTGCCGATGCCGCCGCCGCGCGCCGCCGGAACCACAAAAATATCTTCCAGCCAGATTCCCGGCCGGCCCACAAACGTGGAAAAGGTCGTGAAATACAGTGCGTAGCCCACCGGCTGTGCATCCTGCCAAGCGATCACCGCCTCGGCCGCGGGCTTGTCGCCGAACAAGTGCTGCCGCAGTAAATCTTCGTCGATCTCCACCAAATGCGAGAGCTTTTCATATTCGGCCAAAGCGCGGATGAATTTGATAATGACCGGCACATCCTCGCGCTGTGCGGGACGAATCGAAAGTTCTCCGGGCATGGTCGCTCCGCTTGCTGGGCAGCCCCGCATGTACATGCGGGGCTACCGGCCCGCGTACTGCTGCTGGTAATACTTCAAATATTCGCCGCTCTTGATATTCCGCCACCAATCCTGGTGATCGCGATACCACTGAATGGTGGTCTTGATCGCCTCATCAAACCGGTGCTTCGGCTCCCAGCCCAGCTCGCGTTTGATTTTGCCGGCGTCAATGGCATAACGCCGGTCGTGGCCGGGACGGTCTTTCACATACTGCACGCTGTCGTCCCACTTCCGGCCCATTTCGCGGATCAGCGTTTCGGTGATCTTCCGATTGGTAATCTCATTATTACCGCCGATGTTGTAAACCTCGCCAAACCGGCCCTTGTTCAGCACCGTCCAAATCGCCTCGCAGTGGTCTTCCACGTACAGCCAATCGCGGATGTTCATGCCGTCGCCATACAGCGGGACTTTTTTGCCTTCCATCAGATTGGTGACAAACAGCGGGATCAATTTTTCCGGGAAATGGTACGGCCCATAATTATTGCTGCACCGCGTGGTCAGCACCGGCAGGCCAAACGTATGAAAATACGACCGCACCAAACAATCCCCCGCCGCTTTGCTGGCGCTGTACGGGCTGTTGGGCTGGAGCGGAGTCTCTTCGGTGAATTTTTCCTCCGGCTTGTCTTCCGGCAGCGTGCCGTAAACTTCATCCGTGCTGACCTGCAAAAACTTCTGCACCTTGTTGGCCTTGGCCACATCCAGCAAAACCTGCGTGCCCACCACATTGGTTTGCACGAACGGCCCGGAACCCAGGATGCTGCGATCCACATGGCTCTCGGCCGCGAAATGCACCACCTCGGTGATCTTGTGTAATTCCCACAGGCGCTCTATTTCTCCCGCATCGCAGATATCCGCTCTGGCAAACGCCAATTGCTCCGGGTGCGATTTCAGCAAATCGCCAATATTGGCCAGATTGCCGGCATAGGTAAGTTTATCCAGCGCCAGCAGTTTGACCGCCTCGCGGCGATTGACCAGCAGCCGGACGAAATTAGACCCGATAAACCCGGCTGCGCCGGTGACCATGATGCTTCGCATGGCTGGCAGTTTACCGGAGACCCGGCTGAACTGCCATGAGGTCGGGTCTGCCCAAAACTCATGAACGCCACCGGTTTCCCGGCTTTTTTCACTGTCATTCTCACCATTCATACTCCAGTTCTCACCTGGTGTCGCCCTCAACAACCACTGTCAACTGTCTTGTGCGGCACCACCCATTCTTTAAGGGGGTGGCGACGGCGACGGGTTCTTTCTCGGGGAATATGGTGATCCTGTCGCCACCAACGGCTGCCAAGTTGCGGGAACCGAACTTTTCAACTTTTCGACTTTTCGACCGGGCGAAATAGCCGCATCAGGCCGGGTTGCAGCAAGACTTCGGCGTACTTTGTCATGCCGCACTTGACCATAGTCCCAGGGGTGGCGACGGCGACACTCTCCCGGTTTTCTCCGGGAAATAAGGGGTAAGTGTCGCCACCCCCCCCCTGTGAAACTGGGCAATTTGTCATGTCCAGCCAATGAAATACCTCCTCCGGCCAAGCTCTCTCCAGGCCCGTCGGCGGCGAGCTTCCATACCCGTGCTCCACGAATGACCGCAGCGCCGCCCCGCCCACCGCCGCCAGCGGCCGGAGCCGGCTCAAGCGCCGTTGCCGAATCCATGGTCGATTCTCTCGTTACCAAACGTATACCTAACATGGCAGGCTCATTGTAATCCAATGTTTGGAGTTGTCAAGGAAAATCATTTTATTTTTCGCGGCGGCGGGAATGACATAACACGGTCGGTCTGGAAGATACCAGAGTTTGGCGATTTTGGGCAAAGGCAGCCAAACCGACTTGGCTGTAAGTCCCCGTCCAGACACGAGTTACGCCGACAAAAAAATTATTTGGTTTTCTGATTTCAGGATTATTGCGCAATAGATTCTCGGCGTGATGAGCAGGTACAAAAATGAACCTAACTGACACTAAATTTGCATCATACCGCAGCCACTCCATTCGGGTCACGAGTTATATATAGTATCCCCGGAATTTGTTGGTCCGAATTATCGAGCTTGCCACCGTTGGCAGCGCAGTGCGAATGGTTTAGCCGCTGCGTTGCTCACACTGATGCAAGGCGATATCATGCCCACCATGGCCGGGATGAGTGGAAATTGCCTTTACTATGGGGATAACCTCAAGGTTCTCCGCGAGCATATTGCCGATGAATCCGTGGACCTGATTTATCTCGATCCGCCGTTCAATTCCAACGCCGATTACAACGTGCTGTTTTCCGAAAAAGACGGCAGCCAGGCGGCTTCGCAGATCAAGGCTTTCGGCGATACCTGGCATTGGAATACGGAGGCGGCGCGCAATTTCACCGACGCCACCGAACATGGCGGCGACCGCGTTGCCAAGACGCTGATGGGATTTAGGGCGCTGCTGGGCACCAACGATATGCTGGCCTACCTGGCGATGATGGCCCCGCGCTTGTGTGAGCTGCGCCGGGTGCTCAAGCCAACCGGAAGCATCTATCTACATTGCGATCCCACGTCCAGCCATTATCTTAAACTGGTCCTGGACGGGGTGTTTGGTCCGGAGAATTACCGCAACGAGATTTCGTGGCGGCGGTCGAACCCCAAGAGCCAGACATCCACCAATTTTGCCAACTGCCGCGACATCATCTTGCGCTATTCCAAATCGGAAACATGCACGTTCAACAAGGTCTTCGCGGAACATGACCCGGAATATGTCGCCAAGGCCTACAAATACGTTGACGACCAAGGCCGCCGCTACCGCCTCTTGCCGTTGTTAAACCCCAATGACAATCGGCCCAATCTCACCTACGAATTTCTCGGGGTTACGCGCGTGTGGCGTTGGACGCGGGCGCGGATGGAACAGGGTTATCAGGACGGGTTGGTGGTACAGCTCAAACCCGGCGCAGTGCCGCAATACAAACTTTACCTTGACGAATCCAAGGGACGGACCATCACCAATGACTGGAGTGACATCCAACAAGCCGCCGGTAATGAAGCACTTGGGTACCCGACCCAAAAGCCGCAGGCGTTGTTGGAACGCATCCTGACCGTCAGCAGCAACAAAGGCGATGTGGTGCTTGACCCCTTCTGCGGCTGCGGCACCGCCGTCGCCGCGGCGCAAAACCTGAAACGCCGCTGGATCGGCATCGATATCACCCACCTGGCCATTGGCCTGATCAAGCACCGGCTATTCACCGCGTTCGGCGAGCGCATCAACAAAACCTACAAAGTCATTGGTGAGCCTGAAGACCTGCGCGGCGCGGCCCAACTTGCCGCCGATGATCCCTACCAATTCCAGTGGTGGGCGTTATCGCTGGTCAATGCACGTCCGGCCGAACAGAAGAAGGGTGCCGACAAAGGCATCGACGGCCGGCTGTATTTTCACGACGAAGCGTTATCGAGCGCGGAAACCAAGCAGGTGATTTTCTCCGTGAAGGCTGGCCACACCGGCCCGGCTCATGTGCGCGATTTGGGTTTTGTTTTGCAGCGCGAGAAAGCCCAAATTGGCGTTTTGATTTCCATGCAGGAACCAACCCAGCCAATGCGAACCGAGGCGGCATCCGCCGGCTTCTATCAATCAATCGGCGGCACGCAGTTTCCCCGTCTGCAAATTCTCACCATTCGCGAACTGCTGGATGGCCGCAAGGTAGAATTGCCCGCTTGGCATGACCAGCGGACATTCAAGGCGGCACCGAAGGCGAAGGGAAAATCGGCGGAGGAACCGCCAATAACCGGGTTGGAATAGGCCTTGGGGGCATTTGGGCGCACTGGGGGCAGCACTGGGGGCAACGCGATATACATGGCAAAATACCGGATATTGCCATGGGGATGGTACGGGGACGGAGGGATTCCGGTTATTGGTGCGTGACTAGCGAAACCACTTCCAAGCGCAGATGCGCATCAAATGGATCATCATCGCGATAATCAACGCGAAAACCGCCGACATCGTTTTGCCCGGCGCGAACGGTGCGGTCCATTTGCCGCAGGAGTTGCAACGCTTGGGGGAATTGTTGGATCGTTTCCACGTCGGATTGCACGGGAACATCGGCCGGCGCCAGGCGATTCATTTGCCGGGCGATGTTCAGTTGTTCGGCCAGATTGGGACCGTAGCCAAGGGTGCGGGAGCCGGCGTGGAGGTGCAGGAAAATGGCCAGCACGCAGGTAACGATGGCGGCGGATGAGCCGGCGGCGATCACCAGGGCGCGGCCGGCGATGTGGCGGGATAAGGCATCGGCACCCAGCCAGGCCAGCAGCACGGTGATGATCCACGTGCCGCAGTAATAGTGCGGCAAGCCGTACACGTGCAGCAGGCCGTGCAGGATGATTTGCAGGGCGAAACCGGTTAGGCAAAGCAGCGAAATCGCGGTTTTTGGCGTGGCCAAGGCGCGGATGATTCCCAGCCAGACCAGTGCGAACATCGCCGCGGAAACGCTGGCGATGATTGGCACTATCGGGTGGATGTGGCGTGCCCAGCCTTGTCCGGCGAATAATTGCAAACCGGTGCCGCCGAGCAATCGGCCGGATAACAGGGGAAACCACCAGCCTTGCCGGCCGTGGTCGCAGCCGGCGATGCCGCCGGCCCGGAGTTGGGCAAATAGGGAAATCCAATACGGCAGCGGCAGGATGATTCCCAGCAGCACGAGCAGAATGAATATCGCGGCATAGCGGCGCAGCACCTTTGGCCGAAACAGCACGATATGCCCGAGCACCGGCAGCACCAGCGGCAAGACCATGAAGTGCGTGAGGATCAGGCCAATGATGGCCGCGCCCCAGAGCATGGCGGCGATTGGTCCCGGTTTGCCGAGCAAGCGTAAATGGGCGGTGATCAAGATCGCCCCCAGCGGAAGGCAAAAAGTGTTATCCCAGGGAATGCGGCCATAGAGCCACAAATATGGCCCGGCCAAAATGATCGGCACAAACCACTTCCACAATCCGGCGGATTTGGCGATGTCCACCAAGGCGGCGGCGGTGGCTAGCATGAATATGGCCGCCCGCAGGGATACCAATGCCAGCAGATGCCCGCCGGTGGCCAGCAGCAGGCCTTGATAAATCCACGCCGGCAGCGGGCCGTAATGGATGCCGTGCGTGCCCAGCAAGCCCATGACGGCCAACGTGTGGTTGGCATTGGCCTGGCGGGCCATGGCAATCAGGTTCGGCTCATCGTTGATAAACGGCACATCCCCCGGCCAAAGTGCCGGCAACAGGCATAGCAGACCGAGAAACGCTAGGAATGTCGGCGTGATGACCGGCCGGGCGGGCGCGGCGCTTTCCCCCTCCCCCGGTACTCCGGGGGAGGGCTGGGGTGGGGGTAATTTCAAATCTGAAATTTCAGATTTCAAATTCGTCATGATTGGCGTCTTTCCATCGTCGGGAGTATCCTACCTGACTCAAATGAAACTAGCATTCAGCACGTCGTGTTGTTCGGCTTGGGACTTGGCCACGCTTGCCGCGCGGATCAAGCCCTATGGCTTTGATGGCTTGGAAATATCCGCCGGCGCGACCGGCCTGGATGATGCGCCGGCGGTGCGCAAAGCCTTGGCCGATGCTGGATCAACGGTCGCCACCGTGGCTTGCCCGGCCATTTATCGCCAAGATCGCCACGCCGACCAGCAATCCGCCCAACAATTGATCGCCGCGCTGGATCGTGCCGCGGCGCTGGGCGCGGCTGCGGTGCTGATTTCCGATCCGGCGCCGCGCGGCAGCCAAACCCTGGCCACCTTGCAAACCGCGTTTGCCGGTTGGCTGCGGCCCGCGGCCGATCATGCCGCCAAACTGGGCGTGCAGATTGTCCTCCAAAACGTCGCCGGTTTCCGTACCGCCGGGCAAATGTGGCACCTGATTGAAACCATCAACCATCCCAGCGTGCAGGTCAGTTTCAACCCGCTGGCCGCGGCCCTGGTGGATGAGCCGCCATCGGTCAGCGTCCCGGTGCTGAACACTCGCATCCGCCACGTGCGGCTGACCGATGCCAAGCTGCCGAATGACGGCACCTTCACCCCCGCCCCGCTGCTGCAAGGCGATTTGCCGCTGAAAGAATTGCTCACCCGCCTGGCCGGCATCGGCTACCAAGGCTGGCTCAGCCTCGCCTGGCCCAGCATGGCGGGCTTGCCCGACCCGGCCGAATCATTGCCCGCCGCCGCCACGGCGATGATCCCCATCATCCGCCCGCCGGCGGCGGAACCGCCGAAGGCCAAGGCCAAACCTAAAGAAGTGAAATGAATCCGCGGCCGAATATTTTGGATGATGCGGCAAAAGAAAACGCCGCGGAATGCGCGGCAGCGGTGCCGTTCTCATCCTCGCGCTAATCGCGGTTTATCTGGCGGCGTACTGGGTATCGTTGCTTTTCGCAAGCCAGTGGCGAATTTGCAATACTTCTATTATTCAGACAATGCGAATCTGGACCGCGGCCTTTATTATTTCTTCTATCCCCGCTACTAGGCACACAAGCAAATCGGTCGGAACGTCATTCTACAAAATGCCGGAACATGGCCTTTAACCCGCCGGGATTACGGCAACCTCGCCCACCGCGGTGCGGCCTTCGTCCAGCAGCAACGCGATGCCGCCGACGGTGAAATCGGCATCGCGCGTTTCGGCGATTAGCCTGCCATCCGCCCAGGCGCGGAGGTGCTGGCCGGCCACTTCCAGTTCCAATTTCACCGGCTTGCCTTGCTCGATTTTCACTGGCGCGGTGGCCAGGGTTTGTTCGGTGTGGTGGACTTTGACCAGCTTGGCGATGCCATCACTGCCTAGCAGGATGGCGTAGTAACGTTTGAGGCCCTGGTAGCGGGCGGCTAAGCCGATGGATTTGACCAAGTGCGGGGTGAAGACGGCGGTCACGCGGTAGTTTTGCCAGTCGCGGGTGCCGGTGGAAAAAGTTCCCCGGCCAACGTTTTGAATCAGCCGCCAGCCGGTTTTGTCGGGCCAAACATTGTCCATGGCATCGACCCAGGAGCGTTTGCCGGCTTGGCCGGCAAGCAGCGGGATCTTGATGTTTGGTTCGCCGGTCCAAGTGAGATAATCCAGGTAGGCAGTGCCGGTAGCGCCCTTTTCGCCGGCAAGTTCGATGCCGATTTCGGCAATGGGGCGGCCGTCGGTGGGTGGGATGGTCCAAATCAGTTCGCGCGATTGGCCGGGGGAAAATATGGCCGCTTCGCCGGCGATCAATTCCAGTTCATCTTTGGCGTTGTAGACGCGGAAGAACAGACGTGCCGATACGTCGGATAGATTGGCGGCATCGGCTTCCAGGGCGGCACGCACGGTTTGCCCGCTGAAAAGCGTGGGCGACGCCACCAAGCCGTAGCCGGACATTTTCAGTGCATCCGGCGGGGTAAACGTGGCCGTGGCGAGGCGCGTCACCCGGCCCGGGGCTAGCTTGCGATAATGAATCGCCAGACAGCGGCTGCCGGATTCGCTGTGGCCGGTTTCATTTTCCAGCGTGGCGGTGTCGCGCGAATCCACGCTGTTGTCGATGATGAAGCCCTGTAATGATCCGGGAAGTTCAAAATGAAATTTCGCGCCGTTTTTGAGCAGCAGCGGTTTTTCACCGGCCATGGCCCGGGCGGAATTCACGATATGCAGCGTTTCTGTGACCGCATCGGTAATGCCGCGGCCGCCGTCAGCGGTGGGCAGATACATGCGGTCGGCCACGGGGCCGCGAAAATCCGGGCCGGCGTCGATGCCTTCCAAACCCAGCTTGATGCCCATGAAGCAGCCGACGTTGCCGCTGTTGCAGTCGGTGTCCCAGCCGCAGGTGTTGGCGATCATCAGCGCGCGCTGGAAATCATCCTGGCCATACAGCAGCGCCAGGATGATGACGCCGTGGTTGGGGACCATGTGACAATTGCCGCCATAGGTTTCGTAGTTGTAAGTCTTCTGCATGATGTCGCGGAAGGCGGCTTGCCAGTCGTGCGGCTCCTTGGCGTGATAGGCACGCAGTTCCGCGATCATGCGAAAGATCACGCTGTCACGCGGGATAAACGAAACGGCGGTGTCCAGGATTTTATCCAGATCGCTCTCGACAAACGCGGCGGATTCGGCGGCGGCGATCACCTGCGCGCCGTAAATGGCTTCGCCATCATGACTGACGCTGGCGGCACGCTTGGCCAAATCGGCGGCCAGGGCGGGATTGCCCGGGGCGACCATCGCCCAGCCATCGATGAAAATCTGCGACCCGATTTGCTCGGCCACCACTTTGCTGTTCAGTGCGATGCTGCCGCTGCGCGGCGCGGGGATGCCGGCTTTAAGGCGCAAAAACGCGGTGTGTTCGGTGGACATGCCCAGCCCGCCCCACCAGAGGATGGTGCGGTTTTCGATAATATAGTTCAGCCAGGATTGGCCGATCTGCTCGGCGGTGATTTTGGGGGTGTTGCCATGATCGGGCAGGGCGCGCAAAAAAGTGAACGTGCCGGAGATGTCATCATCGGTAACGATCAGCGGCACCTTGCATTTTTCGTGGACATAATAATTGATCTCGCCCAGGTCGCGCAGCACGTCGGCGTGCCATTTGCCTTCAAAAGGCCGGCCCAGATAAACGCCGATGATTTTGCCTAAAACGCCGGCGTAGACACGTTGCAAGTAGTCGGTGGGGAGAGTCATAGTGAATACTTTCCAGCGGACGCACTGTAGTGCGTCCGCCTGAATGAGAGGTTCTACACTAACATCAATCCTGGTTCTTCGAGAATGGATTTGAGCGTCCGCATAAATTCCGCGGCGGTGGCGCCGTCCACCACGCGATGATCGGCACTCAAAGTCAAGCTGAGCATCGACCGGGCCACGACCTGATTGTCGCGCACCACGGCGCGTTTTTCGGCGGTGGCGACGGCCAATATGCCCACCTGCGGCGGATTGATGATCGCGCTGAATTCGCGCAGGCCATACGTGCCAAGGTTGCTCACGGTAAATGTCGCGCCGGTCATTTCATCCTGCTTGAGGCGCTGGGCGCGGGCACGGTCGATTAAATCGGCGCTGCGCTGGCGAATTTCCTTCAAGCCCATCTGATCGATGTTGCGCAGCACCGGGACGATCAAGCCATCGGGAACAGCGACCGCCATACCCAAATGCACGTCACCGTAGCGGGTGACTTCGGTGCCGTTGAAAGTGGCATTGATCGCTGGATGGCGCAGCAGCGCGACGCTGACGGCTTTGGCGATTAGATCGGCAAGGCTGAGGCGCACGTTTTCCGGTTCGAGCGTTTGATTGAGTCGCCCGCGAAGGGCAAGCAGGGCTTCCACGTCGGCATCGATGGTTTCGTAATAGTGGGGAATGTTTTGCTTGGACGCCAGAAGCGCTTTAGCTATGGCGGCGCGCATCTTGGTGAGCGGGACGACTTCTTTTTGCCCGGACGCCACGCGCTGCGGTAATTGCGGCGCGGGTGCTGCCGCCTTACCCGGCTTGGACGGGCCAGCGGCGATATACGCCATCACATCTTCTTGCACGATCCGGCCACCGGGGCCGCTGCCTTGAATAGTGCTGATATCGATCCCCTTTTGTTCCGCAAGGCGTTTGGCCAGCGGGGTAATCTTGGCCCGCGCGATGCCGCTTTCGCGATCCACTGCCGGCACCGCCGTGGCCGTGCTGCGCGTGGCGCCGTGGCCCACGGCATCATCCTCATGCACTTCGGCCCCGGCCATTTGTTCCATCGTCGCGGTGGCAACCGCAACGGCTGGCGCCGCTTTCCCGGCCGAGGCTTTCACCTGTGCAAGGTCTTCATTGCCCACCGCCAACACGCCCAGCACCGCGCCCACCGCCACCTTCTGGCCTTCGCCCACCACGATGGCCGCCAGCGTGCCGCTGTCGAACGCTTCCATTTCCATCACGGCTTTGTCGGTTTCCACATCGGCGACTTTTTCACCGCTGCGAACCTTGTCGCCTTCCTTCTTGTGCCACTTGACGACGGTTCCTTCGGCCATCGTGTCCGAGAGCTGCGGCATGGTGATTTCTTTGGGCATGTCTACCTTCCCTTGCGGGTCTCCATTTAGCGATAACAAACTTCCTTCACCGCGGTGACGATTTTGTCCACGCTGGGCATCATCGCCTCTTCCAAATAATGATTAAACGGCACCGGAATTTCATCGCTGTGAACGTACTCAATCGGGGCGTCCAGATAATCAAACGCCGCCTTGTGCAGCATATACAAAATACCGCTGCCCATGCCGCAATAGCCATAGTCCTCATCCACGATCACGCAGCGATTGGTTTTCTTGATGCTTTCCAGCAGCGTCGGCACATCCAGCGGACGTAGCGAACGCAAGTCGATCAACTCCGCATCAATGCCATGATCGCTGGCCAGCGCCGCCACCGCCGGGCGCACCACACGCTGCAGCGGCCGGCCATAACTGATGATGGTGACATCGCTGCCGGGACGTTCCACGTTGGCGATGCCCAGCGGCACCAAATGCTCGCCTTCGGGGACTTCCCCGGTGTCGGCCAGCATTTTTTCCGATTCCAGGAAAATCACCGGATCGTCGCAGCGGATGGAACTTTTCAAAAGTCCCTTGGCATCGGCCGGCGTGCTGGGGGCGACCACGATCAATCCCGGGATGCGGGCATAAACCGATTCCATGCGATGGCTATGGGTCGCGCCAAGCTGGTGGGCGATGCCGTTACCGCCGCGGAAAACGATAGGAACCTTGTATTGCCCGCCGGACATATAGCGCACGTTGGCGGCGTTGTTGACGATCTGATCCAGGCACACCAGCGTAAACGACCAGCTCATAAATTCGATGATCGGCCGCAAGCCGCAGCAGGCCGCGCCCACGCCCAGGCCGGCAAAAGCCGCTTCACTGATCGGCGTATCAAACACGCGCCGCGGGCCAAATTTGGCAAGCATCCCTTCGGACACTTTGTATGCGCCGTTGTATTCGGCGACTTCCTCGCCCATCAAAAAGACGTTCGCGTCGCGCTCCATCTCCTCGACCATCGCCGAACGCAGCGCCTCTCGATATTGCATTACGGGCATGGGTCAATCCTTCTTCGGCTCGTATGGATACTGCTCGGCCAACACATCGTTAAACCGGTCTGCCAACGCCGGATGCGGATCGGCGTCGGCCTGGGCCACCGCTTGATCAATCGTCTCGGCGATTTCGCTTTCGATTTGCTCCAGTTGATCGTCGCTCAGCAGGCCGGCGTCACGCAAACGCCGTTCGTAAATCACCATCGGATCGCGGCGGCGGGCGGCTTCAAATTCCGGCACCCATTTGCCGTCGCTGGTCTTGCGGTATTTCTGCGGATCGGACATCGAATGCCCGCGAAAACGATAGGTGTTGGCCACGATATAACTTGGCCCTTCCCCGGCGCGGCCCCGCGCCACCGCCTGGCCAAATTCGTAGATCACCTGATCGATATCGTTGCCATCGACATTGCGGTGCGGCATGTTGTAACCGCTGCCCCGCTCGGCCAGATCGCGCTCGGCACTGGCCCGCTCCACCTGCGTGCCCATGGCCACGCCGTTGTTTTCCACCACGAAAATGCACGGCACTTTGTACAAGCTGGCCAGATTGAGCGATTCATTATGCGTGCCCTGATTGACCGCGCCATCACCCATAAAGCAAAACGTGACGCCGCCATTTTTTTTGTACCACTGCGCAAACGCCATGCCCACGCCCAGCGGAATCTGCCCGCCCACGATCCCATGCCCGCCATTATTGCCCGCCTCGGCCTGGAACAGGTGCATCGACCCGCCCTTGCCCTTGGAACATCCGGTGGCTTTGCCAAACAATTCCGCCATCGCCACCCGCGGCGACATCCCCAGCGCCAAACTATGCCCGTGGCAGCGATACCCATTAATCAAATAATCGCGGGTTTTATCAAACAGCGCCGCCGTGCCGACGGCGATGGCTTCCTGCCCGCTGTACAAGTGGCAGAACCCGCCGATCTTCTGTCCCGGCCGGGTGTATTCCTGAAATGTGCGTTCCTCAAACCGGCGGATCAGCACCATCATGCGCAGGCGCAGGCGCTCCAGCGTGCCATCGCTGTTGCCCGACGTCAGCGCCTGCCCCACCGGCTGGGCCGGATCAGATTTCTGGCCATTCCCGGAAGGTTTGGCATTATCCGCGCGCACCCCGGCCTCAGTTCGCTTAGCCGGCGGACGGCGCTCAACATGATTGGCAACTGCCATCGTCTGCAACTCCAAATAAAACCGGATGCACGTTTGGATATTTCACCGGCAAGTATTCTAGCCGCGTACCTTTTAATGGCAATGTTTAGCCGCGCACTGGAGTGACGGTACTCCGTCGCGCAGGGAAGCGGGTCACCTGACGCAAAACGCGCCTTACGGCATCGTCGGCCACCATGATTCTGGCTGGCACCCCGCAGTGCGGTATACTTATCTGACGCCCGAGCTTTGCTATGATACCACACCCCATCTACCGCGTTCGCTGGTTTAAGATCGAAGCGCCGCACACCATGCGCGTTGGATTTGATGACGCCAGCCAACAAGTAATCGACTTCCTGCCGGTGCTGGCAGGGGAACTGTTCGGCCCCTTGCGCGATCCGGCAATTTTCAATCAAGTGCGGATCGATCCCGAGGTCAACACTTTGGTCTGGCCCAACGGGGCAGATTTCGACCCCGCCACCCTGCATGACTGGCCCGCGTACGCGTCAGCGCTGGCCGCCCGCGCCAAGCAGTGGAATCCCAGCCCACGACCCGCCCCAACAGCTTAAACCAAATGCAGTTCGGCGGGCAACGTCCGCCGTTGCCCCGCACGACCTGACAGCTCTTCAAACTGGTCGATCTTCACCGCCCCTTTGGGAAACCGCGCGATCACGTCCAATTTGCCGCCCAACGCCGTCACAATGCGCCGAAGCGTGGATATCTGCATATCCGACTGGCTTTCCAGCTTGGACAAGCTCGGCTGCTTGATGCCCAACATTTCGGCGACCTCACGCTGGCTCTTGCCGGTCAATTTCCGCATTTCCGCTAGAAGAAGCTCGCCCAGCAATTCCTGCGTGCGGCGATCCGCACGCTCGCGCGTCCGCTTGCTGGTCGTCCGCTTCACCAGTTCGTCGAATGATTTGGCCATGTTACTTACCCGTCGCTTTCTTTCTCGCGCTGATCTTCGCCAAGTGCAAATCGTAAAGCGCATCCGCCTTGGCAATCAATTGCTTGTAAAAACGATCCTGGCTGCCGCCTGATTTATCGCCGCCGACCAACAAGATGGCCACGCGATCCGGATCAAAGGCAAAGGCGATTCGCAATACCATATCCCTGGTATCGGCCCGAAGTTCCTTCATATTCGCGTGCGTCGAGCCATTGAGCGTATCCGCATGTGGGCGGCCAAGCCGCGGTCCAAACATTTTCAGAAGGTTCACCTTGGCAATAATTTCGGCGTGCGCGTCCTCGCCCAAGCCGGTAAACCACGCGTCAAACACATCGGTCGTGGTTATCTTCCACATTGGATAATATAGCTTACAAGCTATCCTTTGTCAATAGGCTATGGGCTATGATTCATTTCCACGTCCGTTCGTTTCCGGCCCGATCACTCTTCCACCTCACCCGGCCGATGAATATTCAAGTATCTGACGGGATTCTGGCCGAAAACCAATCCTTTTACGCGCTTGCCTTTATGCCGCTTTCGCACGTCATTGGGAGCGAAAGTCCCCACAAACTCCCAGCGGTCTTTCGCCGGTTGATGTTGAACATCGAACGATGTAAGTGTGGTGCCGGCCGGCAACCATTCCTGAATTTTGTACACCTCCCTGACAACCCCAGCAAACATGGCGAACGCATAAATGGCTTTCTGGGCTTTCGCCTTGTTCACCACCCAGGCGCTACGCGTTACGTCGTAGAGTTGGCTTGATGTAGCAGCTTTCTGATAGCTGCCGCTGATATTGAGGAGGATCGACGGCTCCTCGATGGAAGCCTCAGCAGCCGTGAATTGGTTTTCGATTTCTGACCAAGTGGCACGGGGACCGTGAACTCTGCCATGCCCGTGGACTGCGTTGTCCAGTTGATCGAGTTCCAACAACTCGATGGCCGCAGCCTCAACGTGGTGGGCTTCATCATCAGTCAGGCCATGTCGAAGGATTTCGATGCGCGGCTCAAGGCCGGCAGCGTGAATTTCCCGAATCGTTTTTGCTATGGCGTTCTTGACGCCGGAATTCAAATGGCTGAAAACGCGGTTGTTGACACCCTTGCCAACATAGAAAACTTTGTTTGTCCGGGGATCGACGTAAAGGTACACATAATGTCCGAGTGTCTTGCAGACATCCTTTGTAAATCTCGTCTTCAAATCCAACTCCTCTTATGAATATGCAAATTACAAGTTTTTCACAACGGCTAATCCATGTCAAGTCTTGGACGTACCATCAACAAATAACATCGGGTAGTAGAAGAAGTCTCCAGACGCCGCGGAAACGTGCGAACCTTTTGCCCCCCCGCCGCTCTTGCGGTATCGTTTGATTCCATGATTCTGGCCGGTGTGGATGAAGCGGGATACGGGCCATTGCTTGGGCCGCTGGTGGTGGGCTGCGCCGCCTTTGCTATTCCTGATGCAGCCGATGCCTCGCCCGATCAGCCGCTGCCGGATTTGTGGAAACTGCTGGCCAAGTGCGTTGGAAAAAAACGTTCCGCCGGCGGGAACCGCCTGCATATCAACGACAGCAAGCAAGTCTATTCGCCAGCCAGCGGTTTGAAGGAACTGGAGCGCAGCGTGCTAAGCATGGCCGCGGCTTGGACCGCCGCACCGGCTCATTTGCGGCAGTTGTTGGAAATGCTTGCGCCGCATGTGCTGGCGGATTTACCGGAATATCCCTGGTATCAGGATCGGGCCGATGAGCCGTTCCCATTTCAGCAGCAGGCGATTAGCGTGGCCATGATCGCCAACGCGCTGAAGGTGGAATTGGCGCGGGCGAAAATCCAGTGTGCGCACCTGGCGGCGCGCGTGGTGCTGGAACGGCAGTTGAATCGCATGTTGGCGGCCACGCGCAATAAGGCTTCGGTGTTGTTTTCGACCTCGGCCATCCACCTGGATTATCTGTTGCGGACGTATGGCCAGCACAATCTGGTGATCTTTTGCGATCGCCAGGGCGGGCGCGAGCATTATGGCTATCTGCTGCGGCAGATGTTCGAGGATTGGGCGCTGACCATTGTCCAGGAAGCCGACGGCTGCTGCGAATACCACCTCAAGCAATCCGGCCATACCGTGCGGCTGCTGTTCCGCGAGAAGGCCGAGGAACAATGTATGTCGGTGGCGCTGGCGTCGATGATCAGCAAATACCTGCGCGAAACGCTGATGCACCGCTTCAATGGTTTCTGGCTGAACCATCTCCCCGGCTTGCCGCCCACGGCCGGGTATTACACTGATGGCATGAGATTCCTGCGCGACATCGACGCCAAACGCCGCGAGTTGGGCATTGGCGATGCGGATTTGATTCGTGCCAAGTGACAACTTTGCGACCGACTCAACAGTGGCAACAAGTATTGCTATAATCACCTCGATCTGTTTAAGGAATGCACTATGCCGAGCAAAGCGGGCACGGTTTTGATGATTCAGTTGGCGGCAATCGTCTTGCTGTTGGTGGGTTTGGCGGTGGGCGCGATTGACGTGACCCGGGCCGCGCAAACGCCACTGGCGGCGACGGATGGGCCTTCCCTGCGCGTGCCGCTGGTGGTTGATGCCGTCACGGCCGGGCTGGAGTTCGTGGGCATCGCGTTGATCCTGTACGCGCTGGCGGCGCTGATCGCGGTGGGCGCGACGGCGGCCGAGCAAACCGGGCAATCCACCGTGCGGGCGCTGGAATCGATGGAAAGCCTGCGCGAAGCCATGGAACATGCCGCCGCCGCCATGGCCCAAGCGGCGGCCAATCAACCCACCGCCGCCGCGCCGCCGGCTTCGGCCGATTCCCTGGCCGCCGCGGCCAAAAACCTGGAAACACTGCGGCAAATGCTGGCGGTCTTGCAGGAATTGCGGCAACTCGCCCTGCTCAACGACCAGCAGAAACAAGCCATGCTGGCGATGCAGCGGCAACGCGGCAAAATGGACCGGCTGGAAAAAGTCGCCGCGTTCTTGAAAGATCATCACTGGGCCAGGGCCGCCGATGATCTGGATCAGCTCAGCCTGGATTTTCCCGACGATGCGCAAGTGGCCGAGTTGCGCCAGCATTTGCAGGTTGGGCGGGAGCATGACACCGCCAAGACGGTCAGTCAGACGCGCGAGCGTATTGAAGACGCCATGGCGGTTTCCAATTGGGACGAGGCATTTTCTGCCGCGCAGGAATTGGCCGATGATTTTCCCGAAAACGAAGACGCGCGGGCGCTGCTCAAGCGTGTGGTCCACGAGCGCGAAATCTTCAACGAAAGCACCGCCCATCGCCTGTATGACGAAGTGAAGGACGACATCGATCACCGCCACTGGCGGCGGGCTTTGGCCGGGGCGCGCAAGCTGATCGAGAAATTCCCCGAGCATCGCCGGGCTGTCAGCGTGCGGGCGCAGATGCCGACCATTCAGGACAACGCCGAAATCGAGGAACGGCAGGAACAGGAGAAACGCATCCAGGAATTGGTCCGCGGACAGCGCTTCATCGAGGCCATCGAACTGGCGGAAGATTTGCTGGACCGTTTCCCCGGCTCGCCCCAGGCCGATTCGCTGGAACAGCTATTGCCCAAGCTGCGCGACCTGGCGGTGCGGGACGATGCCGCGGTGTAGTCGGTGTTTCGCAAATTCCATTAGCCCCCGGCTTTGCCGGGGTTATCGGAGAACCGCATGGATATTCTCAAAGCATTGTGTTCCGTTCCCACCGCGCCGTTTGCCGAAGATCGCGTGGTGCAGTTCGTCACTGATTTCGTCAAGCTCCGGCCCAAGCTGCGCCTGACCCGCGACGCCACTGGCAATCTGCTGATTAGCCTGAAATCCACCAGCACGCGGCCGCGCTGGGTGTTCACCGCGCACATGGATCATCCGGGTTTTGTGGCCGGGAAAACGTTGGGCAAACATCGCATCCAAGCCTTGTTCCACGGCTGGGTGCGCAACCAATATGTCCAGCACACCCGCGTGCGTTTCTTCAATGGGCCGACGGAAATTCGCGGCGTCATTGAAAAAACCATTGCCGAGGAATATGACGACCGCCAGGTGCCCAAGGAGGCGGTGGTACGTGTGGCCGGGGAGGTGCCGCCGGGCAGCGTCGGCATGTTTGACGTGGGCGAAGGCCGCTATGCCGGCGGCAAATTCCTCTGCCGCTGCTGCGACGACTTGGCTGGCGCGGCCGCGTGCCTGGCCATGCTGGATCATCTGCATCGCCGCCCGCCCACCAAATCGCCGATTGCCGTGCTGCTGACGCGTGCCGAAGAGGTGGGCATGCTCGGCTGCCTCGCCGCCTGCCAAAAACCGACGCTGCTGAAAAAGACCGATCGCGTGATCGCCATCGAATGTAGCGCCCTGCAGCCGCAAGCCCCGCAAGGCAAAGGCGTGATCATCCGCGTCGGCGACCGCGTCAGCATTTTCAATTCCAGCCTGACCTATTTCCTGGCCCATCAGGCCGAACAATTGCAGAAGAAGCAACCCCAGTTCAACTACCAGCGTGCCCTGATGCCCGGCGGCGTGTGCGAAGCCACGGCCTATGATATTTTCGGTTTCACCGCCGCCTCGCTGTGCGTGCCGCTGGCCAACTACCACAACATGGACACGCAGAAAGAAAAGATCGGCCCCGAATACATCGACTTAAGCGACTGGCAAAACATGCGGGCGCTGTTCATCCACCTGGCGCAAACCGGCCACGAATACCAGCCCGGCCATGCGCTTCTCAAACAGCGGATATTGAAGCGCTATGAGAAGTTAAAGCATCTGCTGCAGGTGCCGGCAGCCACCGGACGATGGTGACAGTCCTGCGGTTGCTGATGACCCGTCGTTTGACATCAGTCCCACCCCGCGGGAAAATAATCCCATGGCAAGCAGTCGGCAATGTGGACCCTTGTGCCAAATCACGCGACCCTTGGTGGTCAATGACGGCACCATGTGCCTGATGCCCTCCGCCAAGGCAGGGTCGATAGCCCACACCACGCCATTGCAAACCTCGGCGCTGCACGACCCTCCCGATCTTTCGTTTCTGTTTAGCTCGTGCCTGTCTCCCAAAATGCATTTGACGGATACCGACTATCAGTCCGCGGCCACGGTGTTGGGTGTCGAGGTGGAAGCCATCAAGGCGGTGGCCGTGGTCGAGTCCAGCCAAAATGCCTTCGATCTGGAGGGCAGACCGACGATTCTTTTCGAACGGCATGTGTTCCACAAGCTAACCAACGGTAAGTATGACCTGATTGCGCCGGGCATCTCCAATGCCAAGCCAGGTGGTTATGGCAAACGCGCGGCACAATATGAAAGGCTCAGGGAGGCCTACGCGCTGGCGCCCACTGCGGCATTGTCCGCCACCTCATGGGGACGTTTTCAAATCATGGGATTCAACTATAAGGCCGCGGGGTTCACTTGCGTTCAAGACATGGTGTTGGCGATGACGCACTCGGAAGCCGCCCAACTGGCGGCCTTTGTCAGTTTTGTCCAAAGCAATAAACGCCGCACAAAAGCCCTTCAGGACAAGGATTGGACGACCTTCGCCATTTTCTATAATGGCGCGGGCCAGGCCGCTAACCACTACGACACCAAAATAAAAGCCGCCTATGACCGGCTCAAGAGCCTCTAGGCGCGGCCGGCAGAATCGGTTGTCTGCCACGCCCGCGCAGCCGAATCAGCAGATCGTTCAGCGCCGGCTTGCCCGACGGCACTTCCGGCAAGGAACATTTCTCATACGCTTCCTGCAACTCCACCAGCAACCGCTCATATTCGCGCCGGTAAAACTCAATATCGGCATCGGCCACGGTGGCATGTTCCGGGCCGGCCAGTTTGCGGGCGATTAGCTCGGGAATATAGGCCAGCGGATAAAGCTCGTTCAGCTTGACGAGATTGGCTTCCACTTCGCCGGTGCGCATCAAATGAATGCCGGTCAGCAGCACGCGATAGACATACAACAACGGTTTCACCCGCCGGGGGTTCTGCTTCTCGAACAGCGTCCATTGCGTGTGGGCAAAACCAAAGTAATGGTGCGCGTGGTGCTTGGTGACGCACATGTGGCCAATCGCCTTGAGTTCTTCAAACTCGCTGGTGCTACAGACCACCAGCGGCGAATAGAGCTGCTCCAGCACGTAGCCGTTCTTTTTCAGCATGAGCAGGAAAAACTTCCGCGCATCGTGCGTGACCAAATCCATTTCCAGCCCGTCGCGAATGCCGGAGATTTCAATCGTTTCCCGGCCAGTGCCCAAGCCGATGACTTCATTGATCGGCAGCACATGCATGCCGCGCAGATCGTAATCGCTGTCAGGTGAGGGAAACCCGTAAAGATGCGCGCCGCTGATGGTGATAAACACCAGCGGATAAGGCTGCGCTTTGGTCAGTTTGATAATTTCCGGCGCGATTTCCATTCATGCTCCTCCGCCGGCATCAACCATCGACCGCCGCGCTTTCAGCAGCCAGGCATTGGCGGCCTCATAATCCGGCCGCTCGGGTAATTTCGTGTTGGCCAGCGCTTGGTCAAACTGTTCATGCAACTGCCGCCGCCACGCCTCGCACTCATCAAACGGCACCTCGCCGCGCTTGATTGCCAGCAGCCGCGCACGCTGCGGCCCCACATGCACCGGCACATATCCTTCTTCCAAAGCCTGCACCCCCGCCAATAACAACCGCAGCAAGTGCATCACGTGCTTCCACTTCACCTTGCCCTTGTTGCGCAAATCCGCCTGGAGTTTTTTGAACTGGCTCAGCACATACCCATTGTAAGTCTGATAGATCATCTTCGAGAGGAATCGCTGACGGATTGCCAGCAATTCCCCCGTCAGCGGCGTGGCGTATTCCACCAACGGCGTAAACAGACACTCCAATACATTCGGATTGGCTTTCAACGCCAGAATGACGAACTTCTGCGCTTCCCAATACACTTCCTCGGTGGCGTTGTAATCGAGTTGTTCCGGCACCCCAAACAGCGACCAATGCAACGCCGCCGGCGGCAAATAAATCCCCCGCCGATCGATATCGCTGTCGGCATCATCCAGCCCATAAGCCCGCGACCCGATGATGCACCGATAAATCACCTGCCGCTGAAGATCATACTGTGCCAGCAGCGCCGCGCTACCGCCGGCCGCGGCATCGATCACCCCGCCATCCTGAAATTGCGCCAGCACCGCCAATTCCTGCCGCGCCAACGCCGCCTCCACACCCCCGGCAAAACGCACGCGATAGCTATGCCAATAATCGGATGGCGATTGAATGACAACGCCCACCGCCCCGCGCGGCTGCGCCGCCTTGCCGTCCCCGCCGCGAACCTCCACCAAGGCGACAACCTTGGTGCCGACGGGAAGAATGAGATTGGCGGCGTTCATAGCGTCAGCAATATATACCGCACGTGCCGAGAAATGACGCAAGATGGCACGGTGGATGTAATCGTCGGATGGCCTGCGCGATTGTTCCGCCCCAGTTAATAGTGGCGGGGGCGGTTCCAAGCCCTAGTCCTGTTGTTGCGGCTCTGCAGCGGCCGCAGTCGTTTGGTCGGCGCCAAGCAACTTGACAGCGCGTGGTTTTTCAGGATGATATCGGCAAGTAACGCGGTGCTTTGTGGTGCCGCACATGTTTTTTTGAGGAAACTGGTTCATGCTGCTTACCAAACACGAAGGCGTCACTTTTCAAAACCAAACGGTTTACATCAGTGGTCAGGCATTTGTGCGATGTAATTTCGTCGCCTGCACCTTGGTGCTCCGTGAAACCGTCTACTACCTCGAAGGCTGCACGTTTGAACGTTGCAACTGGCATGTGGACTGGGTGCTGATGTGGGGCAGCCCCGAATCGATCCGCGAAATCAAGGCCTTGGTGGGATTGATCGAACAGTCCCAGCAACAGCAGGTCAACGCGGAAGCTTCCACCAAGCAAGCTCCGGCACGCCCGACAGTGGCGCCCGATTCGGCCAAGTAATTGCTGCTCTTACCGGCGACCGGGTGTGCGAGTATCATTTAGGCCATGCCTAAGTTGTGCGTGCGTTTAACGGTTGCTGGTGTCCTGGCATTTGGATTGACCATACTGATCTGTGGCCGCAGCGCCTCGGCGGCGCTGCGGCCCGATCAGATTTTGCTGATCACCAACAAGAATTCCGCCGACAGTGGCAAGCTGGCCACACAGTACGCACAGGCACGCGGTGTACCAACGGAAAATGTCGTGGCTTTGGACGTGCCCGACGCCGAGGAAATCGCCTTCGACGATTACGAGCGGAATGTTTTCTTACCGCTGCGCCAGTTCTTGGCCGGCCATCATCTTGACGGTAAAATCCACTGTCTGCTGACGTTCTATGGCGTGCCTTTCCGCATCGCCAATCGCATCAACACCACTGCCGACAAAGCTGAACTGGCCGACATCCTTGCCTTGCAGCAGGCCACCACGAACCAAGCGTCCACCGCCCTGGCCAGTCTGGAAAAGTTCAGCCAATCCTTCGACAAGACTTTCCATCCCGAAACGGGAACCGAGGTGCAGGTGTTGCGACACCGCGCCGATGCCGCCATGGCGGTTGCCGCCAAAATCATCGGTGGTTTTACCGATGCGGAGCAGCGTCAGCAGCAAGGCGACAAACTGCTGGAATTCCTCGGGAAACTGGAAGGCGAGTCGCAAGTCATCGCGCACACCAAGCCCCCCTCACAGGACGGCAACGATCCGCCGACGCAACAATGGCTGGCGCACGCCCAGACCATCGCCGCCGCCGCGGAAAACGCGCGGCAGCTTGAACTGCGCCGCTTTGATCCGGCGGCACGCCGTGATTTACGCCAAATCGTCAGTGAGACATTCGGCCTGCTGGCCACGCTGGATTTGCTCCAAGCCCAGGCGCACTACTTTGACACCACGGACACCGGCGCCGCCACCGACAGCGAATTGGCCCTGCTATATTGGGACAACTACCAGCGCAGCAAATGGCAGGCGAACCCGCTGCATTTCGCCTTCCACGGCAACCCGCCACCGGTGCTGATGACCATGCGGCTGGACGGGCCGTCGCCGGATATCGTGCAGCGTATCATTCAGGACAGCCTTGGCGTGGAACGCACCGGCCTGGATGGCACTGTGGCCCTGAACTCGCGCGGCATTGCCCCCAATGACGCCAAGGGCAGCGCCAGTGTTTTCGGTCAGTACGACCAACACATCCGCAACCTTGCGGCATTGCTGACGGCCAAGACGCATTTACACGTCGTCCTGGCCGACAAAGAGCCGGTGTTCGCTCCGCACACCGTGCCCAATGTGGCGGTGTACTGCGGCTGGTATAGCGTGGGCCATTACGTGCCCGGGTGCGATTTTGTCCGCGGTGCGGTTGGCTTTCATATCGCCAGTTTTGAAATGGTCACGCTGCACGGTAAAAACGCCCAGGGCTGGGTTCATGGACTATTAAACGATGGCGTCGATGCCACGTTAGGCCCGGTGGCCGAACCGTTTCTGCACGCGTTTCCTTTACCGGATGAATTCTTCCCGCTGCTGTTCACCGGCAAACTGCCGCTGGCCGAGGTCTATTGGAAAACCACCCCGTTGACCAGTTGGATGATCAGCATGATCGGCGATCCGCTGTATACGCCTTATGCGAAAAACCCAGCCATCGCGGTGGACGACTTACCGGCCAAACTGAAAGCGGCAATGGCGGAACCGGCCGCGGGGCGTGAGTAATCGCATTTGATCTACCGTTGCGTTTGTTTAGCCGCGCCCCGCAGGGCTTGTACCCATGCCCGAAGGGAAGCGAGTCGCCTGGCCAGGTGACGCGCTCACCTGCGCGACGGCGTACCGTCTCTGCGGCTCGGGGCTAAGCGAGAGGACCATCACGTCTGCTCTGATTTGGTTGATGCTTCCCCTCGCTCCGCCTGTGCCGGCGGGCGGTCGGTCATACCGTGCTTTTCCATCATGATCCCGACAATTTGCGCCAAGGTGTCGATCTTACGGTCCTGCTGGCTGACAATCGTGAGCAGTTCAATGATCATCAGCAGAAAAAACGCCAACACGCACAATAACGAAACCGTTTGGTAATCGATCTTCAAATAGGCGGCGACCCGGCCGATCAAACTCGGCCAGACCGCCAGTAAAAAAAACGGCAACCCCAGCAGCACAAACGCCAGCGTGTAGCGTTCCTTAAGTTGATAATGCCGCAGCCGCCGCACCGCCAACACCAGCACTGCCGCCCCAAAAATCAAGGGAATCAAGTGAATCACTGGCAGCCTCCCGGTGTGTAATGATCCAGCTTGGCCTTGGGCCAAGGCTCGCGCATCATATCCAGGGAAAGACACACGCTGACCTTCAGCACGTAAAACAGCCCCTGGAGCAGGCTGATGCTGCTGCGCCCATACATGCGCCGGCGCATCTTGGCGGGAATTTCCAACACCCGGAAACGCGACCGATGCAACAACAAGGCCACTTCCGGCTCGGGATAATCTTCCGGATACCAATGGGCATATGCGTGAATCACCCGGCGGTTCACCGCGCGAAAGCCGCTGGTGCAATCGGTGATCCGCAAGCCGGTTAGCAACTGAATCCACACGCCCAGCAGCTTGATCCCGGTCATCCGCGGCATCGACTGGCGAAAATGCGTGCTGCCCAAAAAACGCGATCCCACCACCATGTCGGCCTGATCGGCCAGCAACGGCCGCACCAGCGCCCGAACCCCCTTGGGCCGATGCTGGCCATCGCCATCGACCTGCACGGCCACGTCGTAACGGTGCAGATCGGCATAACGGTAACCGGTTTGCATCGCCCCGCCGATGCCCAGATTAAACGGCAAGCTAACCACGGCGGTGCCGTGCGGAATCTGCCGAACGGTATCGTCGGTGGAGCCATCGTCGATCACCAGCACATCAAATTCCGGCAAGGTGCGACGAATCCGCCGCACCAGCTTGGCGACCGATCGGCTTTCATTAAACGCCGGCACAATAATCAAATAGCGCAATTGTCCCGGCAGCGGTACATGGCTTTCGTCGGCATTGGTTCGCGCGGCCACCATATCGCCGGCCGCATTGGCCGCCGAGCGCCGCACCGCTGCCGCGCCCACCCGGCGTAAAGCCGGCGTATCCAGCCTGTCGGCCAAGTTGGCGGTGTCCGTACTCACAAATTCAGCCTAGCACCAAAAAAACCAACGATTCGCTAAGACAATATCAAACCCATTATGGATAGATTCGCATGGATTAAGCCGAATGTCCAGAGGCAAGCGACACACCAGGGGAAAGTAAAAAAGTGGACAATTCCACCGCCTCGGGGTTTGGGCATTGCCGTGGCAATGGGTTACAATGCTCGTCGCGCTCTTTTGGAGGATACAGTCAGTGGCCCAGGCCGACATCATTATTGCCGATGAGAAACTGCTGCCGCAGGCGGTGGAGTTGTACAATGGAATTTTTCGCCCCAAACGGGAAGTGGATTTTTTCAAACGCCGATTTTTGGGACGGTATAACCCGCTGACATTGCTGGCACGCATGGATAACAAACCAGTGGGATTCTGGATCGGCTTTGAATTGAAGCCGGGGATGTTTTATCACTGGCTGGGAGCGGTGGTGAGCGACGTGCGCCGCCATGGCGTGGGCCGGCAATTGCAGGAAGGCCAGCAGGCGTGGGCGAAGGATCACGGGTATGAATACATCCGCTGCGAATGTATGAATCATCAGCGCGAATTCATTCATTTCGCCATCGCCCTGGGATACGACATTGTAGGCATCCGCTGGGATTCGACTCATGCGGATAATCTGGTGGTGTTTGAAAAGAATCTGCTGGAATGAAGGTGTGAAGGGTTTGAAGAGTGTGAAGGGTGTGAAGGGTGTGTAACCTTAGCGGTTGGCTTGGGCGAGGATCGGCGACTGGGTCGTAACCATATTCGTATGGTCCGCGTGTGGCAGCGCCGGCCACCAAGCTTGTTGAGCCAGACTGGCTTCCTGCTTGGCCCAGGCCGCCACCCAAACGGAAGAGATCATGGCCACTATAGCCGTGAAGACGAGCATCCGATGCAGCAGGCCACTTAACACAACACTCACTCCTTGCTAACACAATCTTAGCATAACCTTAGTCAAACGCTAATATTGAAGCGGTGATTTATGCATTTTTCTCAGTTTGACACCTGGCTGCTTGATGAATCCCGCCAGACGCTAGTCATGGGCATCCTGAATGTTACCCCGGACAGCTTCAGCGATGGCGGACAATATGCCGATGCCGGCCACGCAGTTGCCGCGGCGCTGGCAATGGTTGCGGCTGGGGCCGATATGATTGACGTTGGTGCCCAAAGCACGCGGCCGGGATCAACACCGGTGACACCCGCGGAAGAAATTCGCCGCGCGCTGCCGGTGGTGTGCGAACTTCGCCGGCAATCATCGGTGTTGATTTCTATTGACACGAGCAGCGCGCAAGTTGCCGAGGCAATGATTGCCGCCGGGGGGAACATCATTAACGACATTTCCGCCGGCGAGGATGATCCGGCCATGTTGCCATTGGCGGCGCGGTTGCAGGCACCCATCATTCTGATGCACAAGCAGGGAACGCCGGCAACTATGCAGCGTAATCCGCAGTATCAGGACGTTTTGCGGGAAGTGACGGATTATTTGCTTGCCCGCCGGCAGGCGGCACTGGCAGCGGGAATCGCCCGGCACCGCATCCTGCTGGATCCAGGGATCGGTTTTGGCAAAACCACGGCGCATGATCTGCGGCTGCTGAACGGCACGCGCGTCCTTGCCGGGCTGGGCCAGCCGCTGGTGGTCGGTGTCAGCCGCAAGCGCGTGGTGGGCGAAGTCACCGACGTGAAGCTGGCCAAAGATCGATTAATGGGTACGGCGGCAGTAATTTCCTGGGTGGTGGCAAACCAAACCGGGGTGGTGCGTGTCCATGATATAGAGCCGATCGTGCAGACAGTGCGGATGGTCCGCGCTATTGCCACGGCCAAGTAATTTGGTTGCCGCGGACCATTTGCCTAAATTCCCGCGAATTTTGGGCAATGTGGATAGTGTCCCGCAGTTGTTCGCGGTATAGTCGCCGTTGGCCACATGAATGTTTTTTTGAACCAATTCATCACCTTCTACTATGAGCTGCGCAGCTACCCGATGTGGCAGGTGGCCGTGGAACTGCTGGTCATTGGCGGCGTGGTTTACTGGGTGGTGCGTTTTCTCCAAGGCACGCGCGGGGCGCGGTTGCTCAAAGGCATCGCGGTGGTGCTGGTGGGGCTTTACCTGCTGGTTCGCCTGGTGGGCGAAGCGTTGGGGCTGCAACGCTTGGTGCTGCTTTACAATCAGTTTCTGCTCTTCGCGTCGATCGCCATCGTGGTGGTGTTCCAACCCGAACTGCGGCGGGCGCTGATGCGCCTGGGCGAAACCCGGCTGTTCCGCAGTTGGTCCAACCAACTGGGCGAGCAAATCGAGGCACTGGTGGAATCGGCGACGTTTTTGTCCCGCCGCAAGATTGGCGCGCTCATCGCCATCGAACGGGAAGTGGGTCTGGGCGGCACCGCCGAAAACGGCACACGCATTAACGCCGATCTTTCGGCCGATCTGCTGAATACCATTTTCTGGCCGAATTCGCCCTTGCACGATTTGGGCGTGATTATCAGCCAAGGCCGCGTAGCATTCGCTTCGGTACAGTTTCCCTTGGCCGAGAGCGGCGATATCGAGCGTGAGCTTGGCAGCCGGCACCGCGCCGCGGTGGGCATGAGCCAGGAAAGCGACGCGGTGATGATCGTGGTATCGGAAGAGACCGGCGATATCAGCGTGGCCGAAGGCGGCAAGCTGATTCGCAAATTAACCCCCGATGCCTTGCGTGGCCTGCTGACCGATATGCTCGGCGGCGCGCGGGAGAATGACCGCCTGCCCCAGAAGGAAAGTGTGAACGTGTGAAGGGTTTGAAGGTGTGAAGGTTATGGCCGCAGCGGAATTCCATCCTGAATCTTCTTCGTCCGATTCCGGGCAGGCCCATTCGGCAAGCTCAGGGCAGGCCGATGGCTTGGATGGTTCCGCGCTGAAAAAATCGCTGCCCAGCCGCCGCCAGGAATCGTCCCTGGAATACTACGCCCGGCGGGCTTCTTCCGAAGCGCACAGCTACCGCCGGCTGTTTTCCCGCGACAATATTTTCGGCTTCGTGAAATCCATGGCCTGGGTGATCCCGCTGACCTTGCTGATCTGGATCTACGCCGAGCGCGAGCAGGTCAAATCCGAGCCGAACGTGAAAGTGCAGATCGAAGTGCCCAGCAGTTCTTCACCCAATCAAGCGGTGACGCTTCTGAATCCGCAGGATCATACGGTGATTGTCACGCTGAGCGGGCCGCAATTTAAGGTGGATAACGTTAAGGAAGGCTTGCTGCACGGCGCCCATCCCCCGGCGATTCCGTTGCCAGCCAGCCTCCCCGCCGGCCGCGAAAGCAGCATCAGCGTGCTGGAATATCTGCACGGCTGGTTCCGCAATCAGGGCGTAAATCTGGAAAGCTGCACGCCGGAAAATCTCGACGTGATGGTGGACAGCATCGACAGTTATTACTACACGGTGGAAACACCCAAGGATTTACCGTCGTTGCAAAGCTGCCACTTCGATCCACCCAACGTTTTGGTGCGCGGGCCGGACAAAGTGTTTCACGATCTGCAAGACAAAATCCATGTGGTCGCCCAAATAGCCGGCCGGCCGGAACTAAACGATCCCGGTATTCACAATCTGTCGGATGTTCGCTTGACATTATCGGTGAACAATCCGGCCCTGGAACTGCAACAGCCGACCTTGCAAGCCACGATCACCGTCAAAGATGCCGACATAACCATGGAATTGAAAAACCTTTCCGTGCGGGTGATGGCGCCGGTAAGCATCCTGGACAACTACCACGTGAAGTGCCAGGCCATCTTGCCCTCGGTAACCGTTAAAGGCCCACCAGCGGCGATCGAGCAATTGCGCGAGGGCGGCACGAAATACCAGCCCTACGCCGCCCTGCCGGTCAGCAGCGACGATGCCAACAATCCCGCCCCGCAACGTGACCTGATGATTCTCGGCCTGCCCGATGGCGTCAGCGTGGTGCCCAGCCCCAGCTTGCGGTGGTCGTATACGTTTGTCACCGGCGGGTGAATCACCCGCCTGATTTGCAAATCCCCCGCCGCCACTCTATTGTGCCACGCATGATTCACGAAAATCTGTCGCAAGCCATTGAAAAACTTTCGGCCCGGATGTACGCCATCCGGGACTCTCTTTGACTGGCCGAATAAACTCCAACAGAAAAAAGACCTCGAAGCTAAAATGTCCGCGGATGGGTTCTGGAACAACCAGGAAACTGCCAAGGCTACCGTTGTCGAATTGAAAGCGCTCAAGGCGCTGATCGAGCCGCTGGATGCCCTGCTGCGCGGCATCGAAGACGTGCGGGCCACCTACCAGCTTGGCGATGAAGCCAAGGATCAGGCGACGCTGGAAGAGGCGGACGTGCTGCTGGGCGAGCTGGAAGCCAAGGCCGAAAAAGTTGAATTGCAGTCGTTGCTGGATGGCAAAAACGATCCGAAGAGCTGTTTCGTGCAGATTCACGCCGGAGCGGGCGGCACCGAAGCCCAGGATTGGGCCGAGATGCTCACGCGGATGTACCTGTACTTTTTCGAGCGGCGTGGGTGGGATGTTTCGGAAGTGGACCGCACCTTGGGCGAACAGGCGGGAATCAAGAATGTCACTTTGCTGGTGAAGGGCGAATATGCCTATGGCTACCTGCGGGCCGAGGCGGGTGTACACCGGCTGGTGCGGCCCAGCCCGTTTAATGCCAACAACAAGCGGCAAACCAGTTTTGCCAGTGTGGATGTGGTGCCGGATTTTGAGGAAGACGACAGCGACGTGGAAGTCCCTGAAGCGGATATGGAGATCATGCCGTTTGTCCGCGCCAGCGGCCCCGGCGGGCAGAACGTGAACAAGGTGGCCACGGCCATCCGCATTTTGCACAAGCCGACGGGGATTCAGGTGACCTGCTCACAGGAGCGCAGCCAGCAGCAAAACCGCCGGCTAGCCATCGCGCTATTGAAAGGCCGGCTGGATCAAATCGAGCAGGCCAAGCGGGATGACGAGCTGAAAAAGCTGTATGGCGACAAGGGCGCGATAGCCTGGGGCAACCAGATTCGCAGTTATGTGCTGGATGACCGGCGGGTAAAAGACCACCGCACCAATGTGGAAACCACGAATGTGGAAAGCGTGCTGGATCGCGGGGAGTTGGATAAGTTTATCGATGCGGAATTACGGCGGAAGAAGAAGATCAAGAAGGTGTGATGGCGGCGAATCGGTTAGCCGCGAGGCGCAGCCGAGCACGTTTTCTTTCCCCATGCAACAATTACGTTCGCGCCGCCTTGCCAAACCATTCAAATTCGCTAAGATTTCCAATTCGAGAATTTTGGAGCCAAAACAATGTCGGTGAAGTTACGTTTGAAGCGGATGGGTCGAAGCCATGCGGCGTTCTTTCGGTTGAACGCCATCGAATCACGTGCGCCCCGTGATGGGCGCGTGATCGAGGAATTGGGCTATTACGATCCCCGCAACAAGGATCAGGCCAAGCAGTTCGTTGCCAATCTGGACCGGTGCAAGCACTGGCTGGACGTGGGCGCGATCCCTTCGGAGACGGTGTCATCACTGCTGAAGAAGAACGGCTTGGATCACAAGCATTTGAGGCTTCCCAAGCCCGGCAAGCCCAAACCGGTGGTCGCCGCGGCCGATGACAAGAAAAAAGCGGCGGCCCCTGCGGCCGCAACTCCGGCTCCCGCCGCTGCCGCGCCGGCCCCGGCCGAGGCCGCCCCGGCGACGCCAGCCCCCGCGTGATGCTGCGCGGAATCGGAAGAACCATAATACAGCCCACCGATAGCTATCGGTGGGCTTTCTTAGTTGTGGATTTCAATACTGCGGGCCGCCGGGGTTGATGTCCTTATTCCACAGCAGCACGCCGCCGGCCATGCTTTTCACGTCGGTAAATCCCTGGCTCTTGAGCGTTTTGGCAAAGTTCATCGAACGCCCGCCGCTTTTGCAATGCACGATGATCTTTTTCTGTTCCAACCCATGTAATTCGCCGATGCGCTGCGGCAACTGCTGGAGCGGAATCAGCTTGGCGCCATCGATCTTGGTGATGGCTTGTTCATTGGGCAGCCGGCAATCGATAAACACGAAATCCTCGTGCGTATCCAGCAGATGTTTGACCTCGCGCGGGGTCACTTCCATGGCCGGATCAAATTTGTAGCCCGGCGGCAGTCCGCGTTCGTCCAAGCCGCTGGCGGCCGGCGCTGCCTGCCCACCGGATTTGGCTTGGTGCGCTTCGGCCTGGGTTTCCGCCAAACTCTTGGGATCGATGATCGGCACGCCGCAGAATTGTTCGTAATCAATTGGCTTGGTGATTGTGGGATGATTGCCGCACACCGGGCAAGTTGGATCGGCCCGCAGCTTAAATGTTTTGAATTCCAAATCCATCGAGCTGAAAGTGGTCAGCCTGCCGATGGCCGGCCTGCCCACGCCCAAAATCAGCTTGATGACTTCATTGGCTTGCAAGGTGCCGATGATTCCCGGCAACACGCCCACCACACCACCTTCGGCGCAGCTTGGCACGGAACCCGGGTCCGGTGGCTCGGGGTACATGCAGCGATAACACGGCCCATGTTCACCCGGCCGATCCGGATGCGGCAGATGCGAGGCGAAAATCGTGACCATGCCTTCGAAGCGGAAGATCGACCCGTAAACATTGGGCTTTTTCAAAATCACGCAAGCGTCGTTGACGCAGTAGCGTGTGGGGAAATTATCGGTGCCGTCGATGATGATGTCATAATCCTTCACCAGTTCCAGCACGTTGGTGCTATCGACGATCAGCTTGTGTTCGATGACGTTCAGGTCGGGGTTGAGGTCTTTCAGCCGCTTGGCCGCCGCTTTGACTTTGTCTTCACCGATGGTGGAAACGCCGAACAAAACCTGCCGCTGGAGATTGCTGGGGCTGACCACGTCGATATCGCACAGGCCGATGGTTCCCACGCCGGCCGCGGCCAGATAAAGGCTGATGGGACAGCCCAGACCGCCGGTGCCAATGCATAGCACGCGGGCATTGAGCAGTTTAAGCTGGCCTTCCATGCCGACTTCCGGCAGGATCAAATGCCGCTTGTAGCGGTTGATTTGCTCGATGGTCAGTTTAGTGACCGGAGTATTGCAAGCACAAGTTGAAGAAGCACACGAACTCATGGAACAAACCTTTCTCGGTACGGGAGATAATTCTATCGCGCACGTGTGGGCTTCACTGCGCCAAAAGCGCCGTGGCCAGCGCGGCCAAATCCTGGATTCGCTCGCCCAAAGCGGAGCGATCAATGACGCATCCATTATATGCCAGCGGTAGAGCTTCCCGCTTGGCAGCGGTGCGCACGCCATCCAATAACAGCGGACCCAACCGCCCGGCCATGCTGCCCAGACTGATCCGTTGCGGATTCAGCAGATCAAGCAAAATCGCGCAGGCTTGGCCGAGATAGTCGGCCAATTCGCGGACCACGGACAGGGCCAAGGCATCGCCGGCCAAGGCGGCTTCGCCGACAGTTTTGCCGGTGATGGGTGAGTGATTGTCCAATGAAGAGGGCGTATGTGGCTCAGCCAGGCGAATCTTAGCCAGTTCCCCCAAACCGGTGCCGCTGGTCAAGCCTTCGACACTGCCGGCCTTGTGATAGCCGACCGGCCCCAGCGGCAGCAGCCGCACATGGCCAATTTCGCCGGCCATGTCTTCACGCCCGCGATACAACCGGCCACCTAAAATCAGCCCTGCGCCTTGGCCGGTGCCGCAGGTGAGATAAACCAAGTTGTCGATACGTTGGTTGAATCCCCAGCGCCATTCCGCCAGGGCGGCGGCGTTGGCGTCATTTTCCAGCACCGCCGGGATCTTCAGCGCCTTGCGAAAATAGTCCACCACCGGCACGCGATCCCAGCCCGGCAAATTCGGCGGCGAAAGAATTAACCCTTCCCGGCTGGACAGCGGCCCGCCGCAGGAAATCCCGCAGGCGTCCACCGGATGCTGCCGCGCGAGTTTAGCGGCAATCTCCACCAGCCGCGATAATGTGGCATCCACGGTATCGGTATCCACCTGCTGGCGGGCCAAGACGGTGCCGGCCTCGTCGCCAATCACCACGGCGGATTTGGTGCCGCCGATATCGATGCCAATGACGTGCCGATTCATTTACCGCTCGCTTTCAAGGCTTGAGGTTCGCATCGATCCATTCACAAATCGTATGGAACAGCAGTTTATGGCCTTCCTGGATGCGCGCGGTTTGCTCGGAGGGCACGATCAATTCCCAGTCGCATTTGCCGCGGGCCAAGCCGCCATCCTTGCCGAGGAACGCCAGGTTGACCAAGCCGCGCGTTTTGGCAGCATCGATGGCCCGGAGAATATTGGGGCTGTTGCCGCTGGTGGTGAAGACCACCAGCATATCGCCGGGATTGCCCAGCGCTTCCACTTGCCGTGCAAAAATGGTTTCGTACCCGAAATCGTTGCCGGCACAGGTGATCGCGGCCACATCGCCCAACGCCAGCGCCGCCAGCGCCTGACGATTGCGGCGGAAACGCACCGATAATTCCTCGGCGAAGTGCATGGCATCGGCCATGCTGCCGCCGTTGCCGGCCATCAGCAGCTTGCCGCGTTTTTCCCAGCAGGCGAAGATGGCGTGGCCGACACGCTCCAGAGTGGGTGCCAGCGCCGCCAATTTGGGCAGCAGTTCCAGCGATTCTCGGATTGATTGATCGAGCAGTTTTTTCATGGGGTATCAAGTTTGCACGGGGCGATACCGCGCGTCAAATGGATCATCCACCGACCGCTACGCCGCAAAATATTTTTGCAACGGCTTCACGCCCCAATCGCCGGACTGCAACGAGCAGATCGCCAACGCCGTGGCGTGGGCACCGGTGATCGTGGTGACAATCGGGACTTTGTGGATCACCGCCATGGCGCGAATCTTGCCTTCATCGGTGGCCGGGCCTTTTTTGGTCGGCGTGTTGATAATCAACTGAATCTGCCGGTTCTTGATTAAGTCTTTGATGTTGGGCCGGCCCTCGGACAGTTTGCTGAGCCGCTGCGATGGAATGTCGTGCCGCAAAAGTTCGGCGTGCGTGCCGGCGGTGGCCAGGATTTTGAAGCCCGCTTCCACCAGCATCTTGGCCACCGGCACGATGGTTTGTTTGTCCTGGTCGCGCACCGAGATAAACACCGAACCGCTGGTGGGCAATAACGTTCCAGCGGCAATTTGGCTCTTGGCAAAGGCATGGGGAAAATCCATGTCGATGCCCATCACTTCGCCCGTGCTGCGCATTTCCGGACCCAAAATAATGTCCACACCGGGGAATTTGTTGAACGGGAAAACCACTTCCTTCACGCTGATATGTTTCGGGTCAGGCCGCTCGGTCACGCCCATTTCCACCAGCGATTTGCCGGCCATCACCTTGGCGGCGATCTTCGCCCACGGCACGCCGGTGGCCTTGGACACAAACGGCACGGTTCGGCTGGCGCGAGGATTCACTTCGATCACGTAAATCTCGCCATCCTTGATGGCGTACTGCACATTCATCAATCCGCGTACGCGCAGCGCTTTAGCAAACGCCTTGGTCCGTTCCTTCAACTGCCACACAATCTCCGGCGGCAGCGAATACGGCGGCAGCGAACAAGCACTGTCGCCGCTGTGAATCCCAGCCTCTTCGATGTGTTCCATCACGCCGATGATGATCGATTGCCCATCTTCTGTTTTGCCCGAGGGATCGAAATCGGCCAGGCAATCCACATCCACTTCGGTGGCGGCATCCAGGAACCGGTCGATCAAAATCGGCGCGTGGGCAATGGTCGAAGCCTCGACCGCGTGAGCCATGTAAAAGTTTAATTGGCTCTCATCCGAGACGATTTCCATGGCCCGCCCGCCCAACACAAACGATGGCCGCACCAGCACCGGATAGCCAATCTTGCGGGCAATGGCGCGGGCTTCTTCCAAGGACCGGGCGATGCCGTTGTCCGGCTGGCGGATGCCCAGCCGCTGCACCAATTCCCGGAACTGTTCGCGATCCCCGGCACAATCCAGCGACTCGACGGTTGTGCCCAGAATCGGCACGCCGGCTTCTTTCAGCCCGCGGGCCAAATTCAGCGGCGTTTGCCCGCCATACTGCACGATCACGCCCAGCACTTTGCCATCGACATTCAGCCGCTGGAAAATATTGAGAATGTCTTCATGCGTGAGCGGCTCAAAAAACAGCAGATCGGAGGTGTCGTAATCGGTGCTGACCGTTTCCGGATTGGAGTTGATCATCACCGATTCGATGCCCAGCTCGCGCATGGCAAAAGCCGCCTGCACGCAGCAGTAATCGAATTCGATGCCCTGCCCGATGCGATTCGGCCCGCCGCCGATGATGATGACCTTGGGTTTGTCGGTGAGGCGGATTTCATCTTCTTTCACCGTATCGCCATTCACGGTGTACGGCTGCTCGTAGGTGGAATAATAATACGGCGTGGCTGCTTCAAACTCGGCGGCGCAGGTGTCAACGAGTTTATAAACCGGCTTTACACCCAAAGCTAAGCGCAGATCTCGCATCGCTCCCGGTGTTACATCAGACGCTGTTCCAGCATTGATATCACCGGCCGAAACACCAATATTGCTCAGTTGGGTATCGCTATAACCGAAGCTCTTTGCAAGTTGCATCAGCTCGACAGTCATCTGCGGTCGATCTGTCCGCCCGTCAGTTCCAACTCCGCCGAAGATAAGCTCGTTCTCAAAAAGATTCAGCCCTCGACTATTCAAAACATCTTCAAAATCCACCAACTCCTTCATCTGTGCCAAAAACCACCGGTCGATATTCGTCAGCTCGAAAATCTGATCGATATTCCAGCCCATCTTCATCGCGTAGCGGATGTAATACAGCCGGCCCTGGCTGGGGACGGCCAATTTGCGGTGCAGGGTTTCGGGGGGAATGGGATATTCATCGCTTTGGCCACGCTGGGCCTTGAGCCATTTGTCGTTGCCGTCCAGGCCGAAGCCGAAACGCTTGACCTCCATGCTGCGGATGCCTTTTTGCAGCGCTTCCTTGAAGGTGCGCCCGATGGCCATGGCTTCGCCCACGCTTTTCATTTGCGTGGTGAGCGTTTCGTCGGCGTCGGGGAATTTTTCAAACGTCCAACGGGGGATTTTGATCACGCAGTAATCGATGGTCGGCTCGAAACAGGCACTGGTGTATAAGTCCCAACCGGCGTGGTCACCTGAGGTGACCACGCCAGACTTTTTGCGACTGGTAATGTAATTCGGCAACTCATCCAGCGTGTACCCCAGCGCCAACTTCGCGGCCAGTTTGGCGATCGGATACCCGGTGGCCTTGCTGGCCAGTGCCGATGACCGCGACACGCGCGGGTTCATTTCCACCACGATCATTTCGCCATTGTCGGGATTGATCGCGAACTGGATATTACTCCCGCCAGTTTCCACGCCTACGGCCCTTATCACGGCGATGCTGGCATCACGCATTCGCTGATATTCCTTGTCGGTCAGCGTTTGGATGGGGGCCACGGTGATGCTGTCGCCGGTGTGGACGCCCATGGGATCGACATTTTCGATGGAACAGATGATGACCACGTTGTCGTTGCGGTCACGCATCACTTCCATCTCGAATTCTTTCCAGCCGATCACCGATTGCTCGATCAGCACTTCACTCACCGGGCTGGCATCCAGGCCGCGGGCGACGATGGTTTCAAATTCCTCGACGTTGTAAGCGATCCCGCCCCCGGTGCCGCCCAGCGTAAAAGCCGGGCGGATAATCAGCGGCAAGCCGATATCGGCCATCACCTTGCGGGCATCGTCCAGATTATGCACCACCCCGCTCAGCGGCACCTTCAGGCCGATCTTCAGCATCAGTTCTTTGAAAACCAGCCGGTCTTCGCCACGATAAATCGCTTCGCGGTTGGCCCCGATCATCTGCACGCCATGCTTGGTGAAAATGCCCTGATCGTAACACGCCATGGCCGTGTTTAGACCCGTTTGCCCGCCCAGCGTGGGCAACACCGCATCCACCGGCGTACCGCCGGCTTTTTCCCGCGTAAGAATCTTATCAATGGCCTCTGGCGTAATCGGCTCGATATACGTGGCATCGGCAAATTCCGGATCGGTCATAATCGTGGCCGGATTGCTGTTGATCAGCACGATGCGATACCCCTCCTCCTTGATGGCCTTGCAGGCCTGGACCCCGGAATAATCGAATTCGCACCCCTGGCCAATAACAATGGGACCGGAACCGATGATGAGGATGGAGTGAATGTCAGTGCGTTTAGGCATAAGGCGAATCCAAGCAACCGCGAGTAAATTCCGGGTAATGTACAGATTCGTTGCGCGATTTCAAAAGGTGGGGCGGTGGACTTTGCCGCCGCGTGGATAACTTGTGGAAATCCTGATAATCCACCAGCTTAACACGAGACAAATAATGAAGATTGTGTTAAGCTTAGCGGTTCGGCATGGTTGGAATCGTTTTACATCACGGTTTATTTGGCGGCGAGAAGGTTCTCGGACCTATTTCGTTGGCCAGCTTCACCGGCATTGACGATGCCATCTCCAGCGAGGGATTTCCGGTAATGATTTCCAATGTCCATCCCACCGCAAGCATCGAGCGGCGGGCGCAACAACTTAAGGAAAACATCCTGCTCAACCGGCCACGGTTGGGGTACGAAAAACTGGTGCTGGTGGCCCATTCGCTGGGCGGTCTCGATGCCCGCTACATGCTGGCCCGGCTGGATATGGCCAAATATATCTCCACGCTGATTACCATCACAACGCCGCACCGCGGCAGCCCGTATGCCGATTGGTGCGTACGCAACATCGGCCTGAAACTGGGCGGCTTGCGGCTGATGCGCTGGCTGGGGTTGGACGTGCAGGGCATTATCGATCTGATGACCGAGAACTGCGCCAAATTTAACGAGCAAATCCCCGACATGCCGGGCGTGGATTATTATTCGGTCAGTGCCGCCCGGCCGTGGCATAAGATTCCACCGTTTGCACTGCACGCCCATCACGTGGTTTATGCCGCCGAGGGTGCCAATGATGGCTTGGTTTCGGTGCAAAGCTCCACCTGGGGAAAACATTTGGGCACATGGTCGGCCGATCACTGGCATACCGTCAATCGGCGTTATATCCCCGAGTTGCGCAATCCTACCGGCGATATCGCCCCGCACTACGTGTCGGTCATCCAACGCGTGCTGGGTTTAATGCCCGCCACCGCCATCGCCGCGTAATCGCTTCCGTATTTATTTCCGCTTTTCGCTTTCCGCTTTCCGCTCTTTTTCAAACGGCTCACTGGGATACAAGCCCAACTCGTTGAGCAATGCCTTATCCGCATCAAAATCCGGGCTGGGTGCCGCCGCGGTCAGCATCACTTTGGTTTCACTGGAAAAAATCGAATTGACACCCGCCATAAAGCACAGCGCCTGTTCGCTAAACGACAGCTTGGCCCGCCCCGCCGACAAGCGCACCATGGCCGCCGGCATGGTGATCCGCGCCATCGCCACCATCCGCACCACATCGGTGATCGGCACCTCCGCCTGCGCCGCCAGCGGAGTGCCGGGCACTTTGGCCAGGATATTGATCGGCACCGATTCCGGGTGCGGCTTCATGTTGCACAGCGTGTGCAGCATGGCCACGCGATCCTGCACGGTTTCGCCAATGCCCAGAATGCCGCCGCAGCAGACGGTGATGCTGGTCTTGCGAATGTGCTCGATGGTTTGCAGGCGGTCGGCAAACTTCCGTGTGGTGATGATCGTGTGATAATGATCGGCGGATGTGTCGATATTGTGGTTGTAAGCATACAGGCCGGCTTCATCCAGGCGGCGGGCTTGTGCTTCGGTGAGCATCCCCAGCGTGCAGCAGACTTCGATGCCCAGATCGGTGATTTGCCGCACCATGCCCAGCACGCGCTCAAACTGCAGGTTGTCGCGGACTTCGCGCCAGGCAGCACCAAGGCACACCCGGCTGGCACCGTCGGCTTTGGCCCGCTTGGCAATCGCCACCACTTCGTCAATTTCCATCAGCGGCGAAGAATCGACTTCGGTTTTATAGCGCGACGCCTGGGCGCAGTAGGAACAATCTTCCGGGCAGTCGCCGGTTTTGATCGAGATCAGTTTGCAGACCTGCACTTGCCGGGCATCGTGCAATTGGCGATGCACCGTGGCGGCACGATAAACCAGTTCCAGCAACGGGGATTCATACAGCGCGGTGATTTCACCGAGCGTCCAATGGTGGGGAGCGGATGGCGATAACATCAAAATCTATCTATCAGGGCATGCGCAAGGCGTCAACCACCGGACGCACGTCACGCGGTTTTAGCCTGCGGCTGCTGGGATCATACGTGAAGATGGCCATCTTCCCAGTCCGGTTATCCACGATATATAGAGCGTCATCACCGGTGGCGACGTGCGCCGTCAGCACGGTGTAATCGCGGTTGACGGTTACCGTATCGGCGGCGGCGGGCTTGACGAAATTGGCAATCATCAGCCCCACGGCTGACAGCGTCAGGATGCAAATGGCAAGGAGTTTTTTATCCATGGGAAATTCCAGTTGGTTGGTGAGCGCTTAGTGTCCACCGGCTTCAAAGATGCGGGCCAGCGGCAACGCGGGCATTACTTGGAGCTTTTTGGAGCCTTCATCGTACGCCATGCCGCCAAGGATGCCGTTGGTGGTATCCACGATGTACACGACCTCGCTGGGCGAGCCTTGCACCACACCCGGCACAATCAGGTAATCCGACGGCCGGTCGGTGACGGCATACGCACTGGGCGTTTTGCCGACAAAGCAATACAGCAGGATGGCATTCAGCGCCACCAAACTCCACAACACGATCGATTTCATTGCAGGCCTCCTGTCAGGAGATATTGGCCATCGTCCACCAGGAGCAATGGCCTACGAATTTCTTGGCGGACGTCAATCCAAGTGCGTCCGCCGGGCATTCTTGAAAAACACGCCAAGGCAGACAATTCCCAAGCCCACCAGCAACAACCAGGTTACCGAAGTTGAACTGCCGTCCAAGGTGAAGTTGCCCTTGTCACCATAGCCTTCCAATCGCCAATCCACCACGTCCTTGGGCGTGGCGCTATCGGCCAGCGCCAGCATCGGCATCGCCAGCGTCACGGCACAAAATGCCCCGCGCCGCAACCGCTTCTGCACACGTTGGATTCGCTTTGCTGCCATAGTGTTATCATCCATCATAACCAACTATCCAGTGGACGGGCAAGGGCGCGAAAATCGCTGGCTGGTAAACAAACCGTTTCCCACTTGGCCGACCGCCGCCGCATGTGCTGGCGATATTCCGCCAAATCAATGCCCATCAGCAAATACCACCGCTCGCGGAATTCAAACATCCCCTTCTCGCTCACCAAGGGCGGTTCGATCCAATACACAAACGCCAACACCGCCTTAAACCCTTCGCCAAACACCTGCTCCCATTCCAGCAGATCGTTAACGTCCTGCTCGGTGGCCCAGGTTTCAAACCCCGAGCGTGCCGTGCGGTTCCGGCAACTGCGTCCCTTCACATCGACCAGCAGATTCGAACCCGTCTTACTATAGACCACAAAATCAAACGATTTCAACCGAGCATTGGCGAACAGCGCCTTCTTGGCTTCGTCCACGGCAACATAGGGAATTTTCTGCGCACGCAGAAACGCTTCAAACGCCGCCTCGTAATGCACCGTACGATCCGCCATGGCGGGCGATAGCCTACCGGTTTGCCGGCGCGAATGCCAGCAACGATTCGACGCAAGTAATGCCGAATGCCGAATGCCAAATTAGAAAGGCCAACCCTAGTTCGCCTTTTCATTTGGCATTCGGCATTCGGCATTGCCCGGCACGCCTTGACTTACCGCTCCAGGTCTCTAGGATAGTTAAACCAAGATCGCGGGGTAGAGCAGCCTGGTAGCTCGTCGGGCTCATAACCCGGAGGTCGGAGGTTCGAATCCTCCCCCCGCTACTTCTTATGGGAAAAGGACTTGCGATGACGCGAGTCCTTTTTTTTATGCCCGATTTTGCCCAAACGTACACTAGCGCGTACACTACGGGTGAAGAAAAGGACTTGCCAGATTCAAGGTCTCCAACCAGGAGAACCCCATGGCGAGTCTTATCAAACGTGAATTCCAAGGTGGCCCGGTCTGGTACATCCAGTTCTACCGGGGCGGCAAACAGAAGCGGATCAAGGCTTCGGACAATTTCCAGATCGCGAAGGAAAAGCTCCGGCGTTTTGATTCCGCCGAGGCGCGCGGCGAACTCAACCACCTCCCCACGAACACCCCGCTGGCCGAAATCGTCACCGCTTACGTCCAGCACATTCGCTCGGTCAAGACGCCCAAGAGCGCCCAGACGGACATTTATTACCTCCGCGATGTCTTTGGCCCCATGTGCGAGGCCCTGCGCGTCACCAGCCGCAAGCTGAACCCCAACCGCATGAAACGCCCACCCAAGCCCGGCCAGGACCGGCGCTTCAAGGCGGCGGTGATCGAGCCGACCTGCTTCGAGGCCATCACCACCGCCGACATCGCCACCTTCGTCGCTTCGCGGATGCAGAGTCGGGGTCTGGCCCCCAAGACTGCCAACCGCTACCGCGAGATACTGACACGGCTGTTCAATTGGGCCATGACGCAGAAAGGCGTTCGCCTGCCCAGCGACAAGAACCCCGCCGCCGCCGTGGACAAGTATCGCGAATCCGCCCCGGTGATCCGCTTCCTGACGCTGGAGCAGGTTGACCAGCAACTTGCCGCCCTCGCCGATGACACCCAGCTTCAGGTGATGGTCGCCACGCTCATCTACGCAGGCCTGCGCCGCGAGGAATTGCTTTGGCTGACCCAGGAGGACATCGACTGGAACGCCAAGGGCCATGGCCTGATTCGTGTGCGGGCTAAGGAGATCAACGGCGAAGCCTGGCAGCCGAAGACCAAGGTCAACCGCGTCGTCCCCATCAGCAGCGGCTTGCGGCCCTACCTGGACAAGCAGCGCCTCATGAGCGGCAAGGGGCCGTGGTTCTTCCGTTCGCCCGAGGGCAAACGCTGGGAGCCGGACAATTTCTCGGCCCACCTTCGCGCCGCCAACCGGGCCAAGAAGCTGCCCGCGTGGTGGACCAACCTTACCTTTCGCCACACCTTTGGCAGTCAACTGGCCATGCGGGGCGAGTCGCTCTACAAGATCGCAACGTTCATGGGCAACTCGTCCGCGATTTGCCAGCGGCATTACGCGGCCCTGATTCCCGAGGCGCTGGGTGATTGTGTGGAGTTTCCGGCCAAGCGGCAGGAAGCCCCCGCTGTCTTGACCGCAGCCGGATAGACCTTATGCAAGAACAAAGAAAACCGCCTGCTGCCGCTCAACTTGACGTTTCTGAAGACGCGGTTCTCCGGTCGTCAGCATGGCGGATGAGCGTTGCAGCGACGGCTGAGGAATGGAGGCATTCGTCTTGATGCAGATCGACATCCAGACTTTCCCTTTGCTCACAGATTGCCGATTCTGCGTTCTCGACCGAGGACATGCCGATCTTCCGGAGATCGCACCAACACCGCTGCTTCTCGACGACGACCACCTTGGGACAGTAGGATGTCGCTTGTCATCCGATACCTGATCGAGGATCACACATGGCCAAGGTCACACGATTTGCCGTTTCACTTGAAGAACCGCTCTTCCGCAGCTTGGAAGAACTGGTGCGGAAGCACAAGTACACCAACCGTTCAGAGTACATACGCGATCTGCTTCGGGCCAAATTGGTGGAGGACCAATGGGCCGACGAACACGCCCATGTGGTTGGCACGCTGACCTTGATCTATGACCACCACGCCTACCAGCTCAGTAAGAAACTCACCGATTTGCAGCATCATCATCACCAAACCGTTCTCGCCACGACACACGTTCATCTGGACGAGCATCTGTGCGCCGAAATGATCATGTTGAAGGGGCACCCCGGCGAGCTCAAAGAGATTGCGGATCGCGCCGGTCAGCAGAAAGGCGTGCTTCACTCGACCTTATCGATCAGTTCGGCCGGACACGGTCTGCATTGAGACTTACCGACGATCTATCTTGTGGTGCGAACCGCGCGGTGACGCGCTGGTCGTCATCCCAGACAATACTGGCGGTCGTCCCGAATACCTCGGCCAGCCGCTGGGCCGTCAACACTTCCCGCGCACTGCCAACGGCGACGATTTCGCCGCGATGTATCGCCACGGCAACGTCCACCATCAGCGGCGCAATCAGCAGATCGTGGCAGATCATCAACACCGCCTGTCCTTCGCCAGCCAGCGTCCGTGCCAGCCGGTAGACCTCGATCTGGTGGGCAAGGTCGAGGTGGGCGTTGGGCTCGTCCATCAACAGCACGCATCCTTGTTGCGCCAGGGCGCGGGCGATGATGGTGCGTTGGCGCTCGCCGCCACTGAGACGACCGAACGGACGATGGGCCAGTGGAGCGACGCCCATCCGCGCCATACAGGCATCGACCGTCTGGTTATCTTCCGGCGACTCCTGATCCCATGTGGTTCCATGCGCATAGCGGCCCAGCATCACCATTTGGCGGACGGTGAGGGGCACATCCGTGGGTGTATCCTGGGGCACCACGGCGACGTGGCGGGCGATCTGGCGACGGGTCATCGAGACGATGGATCGTCCGTCGAGGAGCACCTGTCCCGCAGACGGGGCCAGCGATCCATTGAGGCAGCGCAAGAGCGTGGTCTTGCCAGACCCGTTGGGGCCGAACAAGCCAGTGACGATTCCGGGGCGAAGCTCCAGGCTCGCGTCGCGGAGTACCGCGTCGCCGTCGCCGTAGGCGAAGGTGATATGGTCGGCACGCAGGATCATGCCCACCCTCCCCCTGCGGCGCGGCGGTGTAGGAACCACAGGAACACCGGAGCGCCGACCAGGGCCGTGATGATGCCGACGGGAATTTCGGCAGGGACGGCGACCGTACGGGCCAGCGTATCGGCCACGAGAAGCAGCAATGCCCCGCCTGCCGCCGAGGCCGGGACGAGGCCCCGGTGGTCCGCGCCGAGCAGCATCCGCAGCAGATGCGGCACGATCAGGCCGACGAAGCCGATGACGCCGCTCACCGCCACGGCCACGGCGGTCGTCACGCAGATGATCAAGAGCAACAGAATCTGGAACCGCCGGACATGGACGCCCAGGTCGCTGGCGGAGCGTTCGCCCACGAGGGCCACGTTCATCGCGGGTGCGAGGAACATCAAACCGAGCAACGCGATTGCAGTCACCGGCAACATGAGCAGCACGTCGCGCCAGGTTGCCTGCCACAGTCCGCCCATGAGCCAGAACACCAGCGTCTGCAAGCGTTCACCGGCCAGGTACAGCGCCGCGGCGGTCAGGGCAGAGCAGAACGCGCTAATGGCGATGCCGGCCAGAAGCAGCGAATGGCCAAAGTGGTCCGACCGTCGCGCCAAGGCGAACACCGCGGCGCTGACGACCAACCCGCCCGCCACGCTCATGATGGGAACGGCGGCGTAACCGAGCGTCTTGCCTACCAGCAGCATGGCCACGACCGCGCCAACCGCCGCCCCGTTGGAGACACCCAGCACATACGGGCTGGCCAAGGGATTACGAAAGAGCGTCTGGGCCGCCAGGCCGGAGAGCCCCATGCCCGCGCCAATCGCCAGGGCTAAGACAATCCTCGGCAACCGGATGCCCAGTATGATTCGCGCTGCGGTGTCATCCGATGCCTGGCCCCGGATGCCTTCCCAGAGAGCCGCGATGATGCGCGAGGGCGAAAGGTCTGCGCCGCCGAGCAGCAGGGCCAGGAATGCAACCAGCACCACGCCCGCCAGGAGGACTGGTATCAGGTACGCGGCGGGCATGACACGGCGATGCGAGGACACTGGGCTGGACTCCTATGCGATCTTCTTAACGGCGAAGCGGTCATCGCGGGCCGTCAGGTCCAGCGCTTCCTGACTGGTCAGGTGCGAACTGCCCACGGTGCGGAGGTGCTTGCGGCATGCCGCCAGCGCCGCGTCCATCTGCTCATCGGTCGGGCGCTCATACGGCTGGCCCGGCACGGGGATGTACCCCATGATGTGGAAGGGAATCTCCGGGTTGACGGATGCCAGCCATCCCGCGATGGCCTCGACCTGGTCAATGTCCACCAGACCTGGCACGAACACGACGTTGGCTTTCATTTCGAGCCCGCCAGCGACAGCGGCTGCGAAGTTGTCGAAGATCAGGCGCTTGGGCTTGCCGGTGTATTCCAGATGTACCTTCTCGTCCCAGGCCTTGATTCCCACATTGGCCCCATTGAGGTTCGGCAGCGGCAGGCGGCTGCCGTTGGTGTGGCCCAGGTAGGTCTTGGCACCCAGCGTGTTCTTGGCGAAGTCGAGCATTTCGGGCAGTTCCTTCGAGACCGTCGGTTCACCGCCCATGAAGTAGACCTTGTCCACCGAGACCGACCGCAGCGCCTCTTTCATCTCCGGCACCGTCAGGTACTTCTCCGGTCGCGGGAAGACCAGCCCCGGCGTGCCATCGGCCCCGCTGCGGAGTTTGTAGCTGCATACGCCGCAGCGAAAGGTGCAGCCGAAGCTGTGCAGCGTGGCGAAGCGGTACTTCTCGTTATAGGTGATTCTGAAAAAGGCCATGTTCAATCCTTTACGGTTTGGCCATGCAGTCAGCGATGGCGGCATGAATCTTCGCGACCGATTGCGGCATGTTCGGGCCAGCGACCAGCCAGTAACGGTTAAGGGCAACCACGCGACCCGCACGGACGGCGCGCAGGTCAGAGACGCCGGGGCGGCGTGCCAGGGATGCGGCGTCCGCGTCTTCCCCGACGCACAAGACCACGTCCGGGTCGGCTTGCACGAGTCTTTCGGCCGAGAACACCACGGAGCCCTTGGCGTCGGCAGCGACGTTGGCGCAGCCAGCCAGTTCCAGCAGATCGTCGGTGTAAGTGTCGCGCCCGGCTGTCTTGAACGGGCCGTAGAGTTCCAGGAATACCCGCGGGGTGCCGCCGCCCGGTCGGGTCGTGGGATGGGCCACAAACGCATCCACGCGCTGGGCCAGAACCTCCGCCGCTTCCCGTCGATCCAGGCAGTCGCCGACGAGCCGGATCGTGGCGGGCAGTTCCGCGACGCGCCCGCTGCGAATGCGCACGACGGGAATCGACAGGTCCTTGAGCATGGCGGCAGCATCGTCCTGATACCACCAGATGAACGCCAGGTCGATCTTCAGTGCCGCGACGCTTTCCCGCGAGATAGCGCTGCCTTTACCCACGATGGCGGCGCGCTGGCTGCCGGGCACGACGCGGTTGAATTCATCGATGGCGGCCAGCCGATCAGCGGCCTCCAGACTCACGAGCGTATCGGTCGCGGCGGTGCAGAGACTCACAACCCGTCGGGGCGTCGTGGGAACCCGCACGCGCTGCCCGGTCATGTCCGTGATCTCCCGAAATGGCTGGTCTTGACCGCCCGTAGCAGACCCGCCATGTCGCATAGCGAGCCAGACCATGCTGGCCAACAGGAGTGTCGCCGCTACGGCGACCGCGATGATTTGGGTTCTGCGGTTCATCGACGCTGGCGGCTCCGCATGAGGAGCAGGCTCGCGCCCATTGCCAGAACGGAGAGCGATGCTGGTTCGGGAACGCTGTGCGTGACACCCAAGACCGCCATTTCCGGTCGCAGAGAGGCTTCCAGTGTGCTGCCTTGGGGGAAGTCCGCCGGGTCTACCGTAAACTTCAGAAGATTGCCGCTGGTGAGCAGATCGCCGGTCGGTACGCTCGCATAAACGAAGTCGGCGGGGTAGGCCACCGAGCCATTCTTCTTCGCCACGTCATCACCCAGCAGGGAAGAACCGTTGAGCAGCAGCGCATCTTTCTGGTTGGCATCGCCGTAGATGTAGAGCGCGTAAAGATCGGCTTGGCTGATCGGCTGGCTGCCGATGGCCCCCAGGTTCAATGTGCGGGAAATAACGTAGCCGCCCGACGTTTGGCCGATGTCCCCACCGCCAGCGGCGAAGGCATAATCCAGCGTCTTGTTCAAGCCCGCGTTCTGAGTGATCGTAACCAGGGTCTGGTAGTAGCACCGACCGTCAAATGGAGCCGTGGCCCCCTGCGTCTTGTCGCTGACGACAACGCTCACCGCGTTGGTCGCCGCGCTGCCCTTGTTCAGGTAGCTCGGATCAACCGGCAGGCTCAGAACCCAGATACCCGCGACGGAACTGCCGTACACGTTGGGGTTGGCATCGTTGACGCCGCCGGGGTTGCCCACGGTGGGGAAGGCAATCGTATTGCCGTTGACCGAAGCGGTGATCTTGGCGGTGTTCAGATTGCTGCCGCCATAGATCGTCGTCACCAACCAGGCCTTGGCATAATCGTCGCAGGCGAACCCGGCAAACGTATTCGTGTACGTGTTGGTGGGCGATCCGCTGCCGGCCGTGCCGCTCCAGAGGTTATTGACGCATTGCACCTGCAATTGCCCGTTGGCCACGGTGCCGGTCTGCACGTCCATCCCCGGCCCATAGAGGCTGTATCCCGCCCAGACGCGCGCGGTCATCATGCCCGTGGCCGCAACGGCAATGGCGAGGGTCGGGATGCTTTTGGCTTCTTTGAACATCTCTCTGTCTCCTTCAAAAACGGGTTGCGGCGCGTGTTCATTGCGCCGCGTCCCAGGTCAGTTGGGTCGTCTTGGTCATGGTTTCCGCGTGCCCGTCGCAGAAGGCCGCGCAGAAACTCTTGCCCAGATGCCGGTAGTCCACGTCCACCACCGGCTGGGCGAAACTGCTCCCTCCGCCACAGTAGTATTTGCCCGGCGTGCAGTCGGCAAAAATGATCGTCTCGCTGGATCGACGTACCGCGCTGGGGTTCACGCCGTACCAGAAACACGTCGCATTCTGGCCACTGAAGTTAAAGCTGTTGATGCCGTAACTCAGGATGATCGTGGGGTCCCAAGCCACCGCAATCTTCTTGGGGTCGTCAGGGCACTGGTAGACGCCCGAGCTCTTCGGAACGTAGGGTTTGATGAGGTCCATCCAGCGGCAGGTGCTATTGATCCAGGCGGGCGGATAGCTCTTGTTCTCCTGGGCGTACATTTGCGTCGCCACGCCGATCTGCCGAAGATTGCTCAGGCATACCGTTCGCTGGGCCTGGGCACGTGCCCCTGCGAGAGCCGGAAGCAGCATGCCCAGAAGAACCGCCATGATCGCGATCACGACGAGCAGTTCCACGAGGGTGAAACCAGTGACGGGCCGTCTACGGGAAACGGCACAGGGCTGGCGCGTTTCACCGCCAGATGCCGTTCCTGCAACGTGATGGCTGTCTTCGAGCATCAAGCACTTCCGACCAGTATTACCGGTGCTGTGCCAATAATACCGAAACAGGCAGGCATAAACAAGACCAGCCGGTCAGGCATTCGAAGGTCTCGTTGCCAATGCCGATCTTCCTGTGCTTTTGGGGGAGTAGTATGGCAACCTTCTGGTAGGGTAAGCCTGATGCAAAAACAAAAAGAACCGCCCCGGCGGACTTGCAGTACCGGGGCGGTTGCTCGTTTCACACTTGATCGCGGGTGGGTCAGTTCATGACCACACAGCGTTTTGCTTCATAATCTTCCACCTCCTTTCTGACGTACCGGACCATGCCGTTGCGACCGTCGCCCAGGCAAAGACGCGTCAGACCCGCCCGGCGAGCGATCCGGTCCACGCTCGACCGGGAGCAGCACCATCGCAGCGCCAATTCGTTTGGCGATACATAGAGGTTGGCGGGTTCCTTCTGTGTCCGATCCGTACTCATGACGCACCTTCAACCTCCAGGCTGCCATTGCCCGTTTCGGCGCATTCGGGTAGCAGCCCTTCACGTTCGTACCGAAGTCGTTCCGAGTGACTGATGGCCCAATCGCGCCCGGAAAGTTTTTTGCGAGCACGGATGCGGCCCTGCCGCGCCCATTCCCGCACCGTGTACGGATTGCGTCCGGCCAGGCAGGCGAATTCATCCACCGTGTAGAACTCCCTGACCTGCTGGCGATCCACCAACATCGCCAACATGACCTCGATCTTCGTCAGTCGCTCTTCGAGCGTCATGGCTGATTCTCCTATCCATCAGGTCGCCTCGTTCGTTCTGGCCAGACGATGATCCGCCTTTCCTGACCCGATCAAAGGCGAAGCAACGCAGGGCATGGCTCCGCCAAAGCGACCTTAGCTTCCATAGTTGTCGTGACGGCGGTGATGATGCTTGCGGTGCCCGACCAATGCACCGACTAGCAGTTGCACTCCAATTCTGGCGGCCTTTGCCTTCCAATTGCTGTCACGCGGGTAGTGCGAACCAACGAAACGAGGCGGGGAGACATAGTCTGGCTCCATGACTTCGCCCTCATACACCTGTCGTACGTCGCTCTCCTGCGCCTGCGTGGCCATTGGCGTATGCCTAATCATCCACTGCTCTTGCTGCTCTAGTTCTTCATTCAGGGACGCGATCTTTTTCCGCGAAATCACCAGCGCGATGGAAAGTGCGATAATGATCAGTAGTTCCATTGAAGTTCTCCTAAAAGGACTTGTCTGCGAATGCTCCATCAACGTGATGGGAGACTCGTTTGAAACACTTGTCTGTTATGCTCATGGTGTTCACCATGCCGGAAGCGGTCTCACATGTCCCGGCCCATGTCCTGGGACTGTTCCTGCTGCGGAGGGTTGACTTGCGGATCGTCCCGCGTCCCGCGTCCGTACATGACGAAGGCGGAGCCGCTATAAAGCGCGGCACTGAGCTCGTGGGCACCCTGTGCAACTTGATGCGCCGCTTCGTCGACCACGATTCCGCCAAGTTTAATCAAACCTTCTTTGATCCAGCTCCGCATGGGGGCCTCCGTAAAAAGGGTGTCTTTGAATCACAAGTAACTTGTACCAGGTACATCCGAAGACGACCGGCAGTGAAGGTGAACCGTAGCGAAGATTGCAGAAATCCCGTCGGCGCAGCCGTGCCGCCGCTCAAGGCGTCCGTGCGAACCAGTGATGGATGTTGATTCCCATCGCGCCCCCCAGCAGCAACAACGCTCCCAGCAACATGGCCAGGCATTGCACCATCATCCACGCATCCGCCAGCCAGGAGCGACGCGGTTCGGCACTCTGGTAGTAGGGAACCAATTGCGTCCGGATGGGAGGCAGTCCAGGGTGAAAAGTAATGGCCGTGTGCGGGTCCAGGGTGAGGAGTTCTTCGGGTTTGAGCAAACGCCGTTGGATTTGGCTCCAATTGTCACTGTCGTTCACGGAATACGATGAGCTTTGCTGGCCGTTGTGATTCGATGCCTGGTGCGACCAACCGCTACTGCGACCACCGCTCGTGACAACTCGGGTTTCGTCTCCAAGGCGTTCGCTGACCATTTGCGCCGTAGACAGGTCGTTTGTACCCGCGAAAATGGTCGTCGTATTCGCAAGCAAAACCATATCTTTGCCGTCTGGCCAGCAGGCTTTAAGCTGCCCTAAAGCCTGATACATTAAAATCAGACGAACGCCATGTTTTCTATATTTGTCTAGCGCATCATCTAAACATGACATACTTCCCACACTACCAGCCTCGTCTACAAGGTAATGTACGCGTCGATCCCGGTTCGCACCGCCCTTGACCACGGCCTGCAACAGAGTCGATAAACAGATGCGAATCCATGGCACATCGACTCGCAAGAACTCCGGCTTGGTAATGATGAACACCGAAATCCTGCCCGTCACAAGGTCAGCAGGATTAAACGTGCTCTTCCGAACGCTGGCGGCGATGGCCGGAGAGTCGAACACACGCAAGTATCTGCCCACCGTTGTCATGACGCTCGCTAGTTCTTTGTCTTTGTAGTGGGTCATTCTGGCACCCATGCGGGCCATGATCCCCCCGTAGGCGGTGGACTGCTGCATTACGGGTATGATTCCGGCACGGTCCTCGGGGTCGGCTAAAATGCCTGCCACTGTCTCCAAGGACCTATCATCCGGCGGAGCATTGTGGACAACATGAGCAATAGTTGATGATATATTGTCCTCTGCTACCTCTGGCCAATGGGGTTCGCGCTCCTGACCTGTGCGGATTACTAACGACTCGGCAAGGGCGCGGCACGCGTCCAGGGCGTCAGGTGAATCGGCGCGAATGAAGTCGAGCACGTTGAGGCTATCGGGCTGGTCGGTGATGACGTGATGCGGGTCGAGTAGCACCACCCGGTGGCCCATCTTCAAACGCGCCTCCATGGTGGCACGGGCGATTTCTCCGCCGAGATCTACAAACACTGTGTTTTCCGTGCAACTAAGCCCATGGGGGATGCCGAAGGCCGCTCCCTTGCCCCCGCCGGTAGGTATGAATATGGCACTGTGAATCACGTTGGGAAGGCGCACCAGTGGCCACGGGCGCTTGTTCATTGCAGCAAGGCAGGCATCCCGCGATTTCATCTTCGGATTGAAGACCGCCAAGAGGGAGTGCGAAGGCACTTCCAGCTTGCCAATGCACAAACCGCCCGCATCCAAATCCAGATCGTCTTCCGTGGCCCACCGGGCGGTCCCGTGGGCCGAAAGCGGCTTTCGTTTGCGCCCGTACTTGTAGGCGATGCCGATGAGCAGTGCCACCCCTAACCAACCTAGGAAGCGGAACAGGGCGCAACACAGAACCAGCCACATGGCGATCAGCAGCAATCTCATGATCTTGTACATGGTCGGTATTCCTTGTTATGGGTTTCCGTGATTACCACGCGGCGAGGCGGCATCATTGCCGTCAGCCCCTTGTTTGATGTGTTGTAGAGTTCCCGGTGAATCGCCGGGTGTGCGAATCGCAATAGGCGATTTCTGACGGCTTGCGGGATTGCCGTTGCCCCCAGGAACACCCGGAGGTCTATTGCGGCCTGATCGACGTGTTACCGCGTTGACGAGAGAACCCTGAAGTTGCGCCGGGAGCAGAATCCAGCACATCAGCAACGCCGCGCACACCTCCATCCCATCAACCATCTGTTCAAAGGCAATCGCCCATTGCTGGCGTCTTTGATTTTCGGGCCGCGCTGCGATGACACGCGGGTCTTCGCCGAAGAAGTCTTCCGCTTCCCTGTGTTGGACCGGTAGCTCGCCAACCGACTCCATGAATAGACGATTCGCGTTCTTGTGAAGCATGTAAGCCCCTCCTAGCAAAAGTATGACGATTATGAGTAGACGACTTCGCATAATTCACCGTGCCCTATCTTTCATCATGCTCTGGAAGGTTTTTACGTCGTATTGAGCAGCGGCCTTCTTGGCCTCTTTCAAGACATCCGATAGGACCGTGACGACCTCTGCCATTCCCATGCCATTTCCGCTCAGGACGACGGCCACATTGTTCGGCAACGCGATTCTGACGTGATCGACCTTCACCGTGGACACGCCGTTGCGTTGCTTCCTGACCTGTCTATCAAGTTCGTCACGGCTAGCGCCGTCGAGCTTGCGGGCCAAGAGTGCGGCCTGCTCCGACTCTTGCACCTTGCTAATGGCGTAGGCATCAGAAAGCCCGATTTGCCCGGCCTTCAATGCCGCTTGCACCTGAGCGATGCACCGGGACGGCGAAAGCAACCGCGTCACCATCGACGGGTCGCACTTAAGATGATCGCCCAGGTCCCTCATCTGCCAGCCAGGATTCATCGCCATCAACGCGGCACAGGCCTGCCATTTGTCGTATGCCGACAAATCAGACCGGTGTATATTCTCAGTTAACTGGACGAGTCGGACTTCGGAATCCGTCAGTACCTTGTCGGTGATGATGACGGAGAGTTCCTTGATCCCCACCAGTTCCGCTGCCCTGAGTCGCCGTTCGCCCCAGATTAGGCGGCCAGTTTCTAGGGCACCGACAGGAGCCAACTGACCATGTTGTTTGATGGATTCGCCCAGCAGCCGAAGTTCCGACTCGGCGAAGTCCTTGCGGGGTTGTCCCGGGTCACGATGAAACCACGACAGGGGTTTGGTCAGCAGTTGCGGCATGACAATCTCCTTCTGGCAATGGGGCCGACATCGAAAAGGAATCGGCGGCTCGGCCTTCCGTGCCTCCCGCACGTTGCAGGAAGCTGACGGCAATTTACGCCGCGCCGCCGAAAGCTACGGTTGTGTTAACGAACGGGAGAGAAGGAACGAGAACGCCGGGCATCCTCGCGGGCAATGAAACGCATGAGCCGCGCGCCCCTGGCGGTCAACCGAAGGCCACTGCGTTTGCCCGGTCGCTGGACCAGTTCCAGCGGTGGACCTTCCAGTATTTTGCAATACTTGGCCACTGTGCGATCCGACACGATATCGTCCGTATCCGATTCAGAGTCGTCCGAGTCGTCGCCGGGTAGGCGAGGCACGCCGATGTTGGCGGCGATCAGGGCGTATGTAATCTCGCAGTCTCCATGCCGATACAAGAGCCTGAGAATCGCCCGTTGCAGGGCGGACAATGGCAGCCACAGGTCCAACAGTCGATCTTCGCCCTCATGATCCAACTCAATATTCACCGGTCGTTCCACTTGGATTCGCTGTTTGCCAGGGTCTTCAGAAATGCCGTGAATGTTCGCCGTGGTCATTGGGTACTCCTTGCAGAATGCTTGCTCGCACGTCCGGCACGTTAGGCCGCATGCACATGTCAATTGAGTGAATAAATGCCGAGTACATCGCCGCCGATGCGTTCAAGATGAGACCGTCGCGCCATGGGAAACGCTTTGGCCGCGTCGGTGATCCGGTTATGAATGGTGTACTCGTCCCAATCGCTCGCTTGGGCAGGTTGTCCGGCGGCACGCCGCTCGGCCACAGCGGCAAACAGACGATGACGGTCATCGCGGCTGATGCCCAGGATTATGTCCGCCCGCTCAGGCTCTACCTTCCCCGCAGTACGAATCCGCCGCCAAAGCCGCAGCACATCTTCTTCTGCAACCGGACGCTGGACAGCCGCCGCGTAAACGTCCTTCAGCTTCTTCTGGCCATCCCACAGAACCGGCACGCTGCTGGCGAACTTCGCGATGCTCGACACGTAGGTCGTGCGCTTGTCGTAATTCCATCGCACCGTTCCGAATTCGCTCCTCATGACGGCCCCGTTAGAGCAAACCAACCGATACGTGAACAGGGACGCTCTCAAGCCGAAATCCCCGGTCTCCGAATTGTTGATGCGGATACCGCACCGAATCTCGTCCCCCGGTTTCGGTGTGACGACAAAGTCCTCACTGAGCAGGTCAATCTCGAAGAACCGATCCGAGAGCGAAAATTTCTGGAGTTTCCAGATTTTTGCGTTGATCGGAGGCAGGGCATCAAGCACGTCGGTGGTGACGGCAGGCCGATAGTCGCCGGGGGCCAGACCAACGGCTCGGTCGCCAACGACGCAAACTTTGACGGGATGATCCTTTTCCGCCTTACGCCGGGTGAAGTTGTATTGGAACAAGTCGAAATCAATGTCGTAGGCGTAAGCGGTCGGCATCCCGATATTCGTCGCCAGCGACTCCAGAAAAGTTTGCGTGGCGGGCAGTGCATGCCCACCGACCTCGACCACCGCTCCCTCCAGAAGATTTAGTTCGCGGAGTGGTGCGGCGATATACGTCACGGCGAAGTCGGTCTTCAGAAAGTTCCGGGCCTGGGCCAGGTCGTTCGTCTCAGCATTTTTTTCTGGAGGCAGGTAAGTTGGTAGCATCTGTTTTTCCTTTCTATGAACTTTGCGAAGCCGCATTCGTGTAGTCGCTGACGCACGCGCGTTCGCGATGCGGGGTATTATCCCCGGCTCCTCTTCATCATGCAGGCGATGCCCGCTCTCGGAGGTTGGTTTTGCATGGGTTTCGAGGCGAATTGCACCGATTTACCCAGTCTTCAAGCCCTGCAAACGGCAGTTGTCTATGGCTCGTAAGTCATTTATTTGTAGTTACTTAAGATGCGTTGTCGCTTGGGCGACCCACGCTATTTTTCCAGATTTCGCCTTCGACAATGATTCCAGGGGCCTGACGCATCACCATTCCGGGATAAGTACCGGTGTCCCTTGCCTTTGAGCCAGTGCCTCGCGGATACCCGTTCGACTGGAAGTTACGACCAAAATCACAGCTAAAGTATGGAATTACAATGAGTTACCTGCATTTCGTCTGGTGACGGAGAACTCATAAGTAGCGGAGTCATCCGCATTGATGATCTTGCAGCCGCCCTGACTGAGTTTGATGCCTGTCATGTCGCAACTATCGAAGTGAAAACCACTTATGACTTGCAGAAATCATGCGACTGTTAAAGACATGTGCTCCACCAACCAGCCTTCAACACAGGCCATTCCTAGCCATCGCATAAGCCTTTGTTTTCAAAGCGTTTACGTCATCATGTGATGGGAAGTGACGGAATTGCCGATGCCCGCCGTTGCTTTGCACATGAAGGTAAGGTGTTCGATCCGGGCCACGATCTGCATGTTGACGACGCCCTACAAAGTGCCGCCCTTCAACCCTGCATGTGCTCCACCAATTAGCCTTCAAGATAGGCCATTCCATTCGACGCATAAGATGCAATTTATCAATGACTTACGTCAACGCATTCTGGGAGTTGGCAGTCGTGCTGGCGATTATTCGGCCCGCCGATGCATTTCTTGCCCAGCGAGGCATTGCTGCCATACTCGGCACCGCAGATCGCTCTTGCACACGAGAACTTCGCTGGGGTCCATCCAGTTATTCCAAGGGCCGGGATAAACGAAGGCCATGTTGTACATGTTGATGACGACGTACATCATGCGGCTGCGCATCCGCGTTTCGGTTTACGCCGGGGCACACCATGTGGGCCGCGATTCCTGATGCTCCGCTCAGCCCCCGGACGTGAAGGCGAGAAAGCTCCGATACGCCGACAGGCAAAATCCCCGCTCAGATTCGGAAGTCCCATTTTAGCGACCGGTACTCGGCATCAAGGTCCCTCCCCAAAGGGGACCCCTCCCTCCGGGCGATCCACCTTGACCCCTGCGTCCGTTCGCTTCCGATTCCTTCCTCCATCGAAGCTGAGGCGGGAAGAATGGTTGGCAAACAACCCGGAAGACCTTCGGTCCCACCTGGAAAGCAGCGAGGCTACCGGGCGGGCGGCTGGCGTCATCAGCCCCTACCCGTTGGATCAGGCACGAATGCCGGTGCGTGCTTGCCCATCCATTCCCGGAGATCGGCGTGCTTCTCGAATTCCGCCACCTGGATGCTGTCGATGGTCGGGCCGGTCTCGCCAACCCGGCGGATTTCGTCGGCGCTCATCTCGCGAACCCACAATATCCGGTGTCTTTGTAGACCAGCGTTTGTCAGGTTGATGGCACCCTCATTGAGTGGTCGGTCGATGTTGCTGCCCCGGATCAGCACCAGGGAAACCAGATCGCCGGAGAATTTGAGCAGCAGGCCATCGGACGGACGGTATTGCCAGTTGCCCAGCCAGGAATAGGGAAACCACGTGCTGTGGCCACCCCGGAAACGCAACTCGACGGAAGCGGATTGATCGCGTAGACCACGCAAATAACCGAAAGCTCCGCACGAGGCTTCAACACCCTCGACATCCGCTTCCTGTCGCGGCGAAGAGGCGGACGCCGCGTGGGATTTCCGCTGCAACCGTTCCTGATGCTTGGTGTCCTCCGGCATGGTTCATTCCCCTTCCCTATATCCCGTCCATTCCGCCTCGTTCAAGACTCGGCTGCGTGATCTGCTGTTGCCGCGCCAATGCGGCTGGGCCACCAATGGCCGCCAGTTGGTCCTTGATCCAACTGCGCAGACGCGGCTTTGGCTCCGCCGCTTCGGAAATCTGCGTTGCCGACAAGGGATCGTCCGCCCGGCTGATGGCCTTCAATAGCTCCTTGCGGTCGTCGGTGAATACTTGTGCCATTTCCTTCCCCCTGGTAAGTGCCACGTAGGCCGTCCGCTGGTCTGTCGCAGGTAGGGACTGGCTGGAGATGGCGACGAACAACTTGTCCACCGTGACTCCTTGGCTTGAATGTGATGTCGATACATACCCATGCGTGAGATGACCAAAACCCCGATCAATCACCCACCCGTGATCGACGAGGATGTCACCATGCTTGTTGAAGCCATGCACCGTTAGAAACGTGCCGTTGTTGAGGCGATGTTTGCCATCCTTGGTGGTACCGCCCGCCGTCACCCGCACGCGGTCGCCCACGGCCAGGGCAAGTTGTACTGGCCGGTACACCTCGAACCGTTTGGCCAATTCGGTCGGCGGTTTGACGCCTTCGACCAGAATCAGCCGCGATCCTTTCGTGTACCCAGGGGCATTCAGGTGGAACTGGAGCAGGCTCCCCACCTCGTATTCGGTGGGGTCGGATTTCTGCGGATCGGTCAATTGCGTGGGAACCCAGGTATCGACGATGCATTCCTTGCCGAGCTTGCCCTGTGCTTTCAGCCCGGCACGAATGGCGTCCGTGACCTTGTATGCCTCAGCATGAGTAGGCGACACCACCAACGCCGATTTCGATTCACCGTTCTTCTTCTTTTCGGTAATGGCCGCGAGGTAGGAATCGGCCAACTGTTGATAGCGTTCGCCATCCGGCACTTGTTTGATCCAACCGAGTTTGTCCAACTGCTCAAAGCCTTCTTGGGTACGCCCCTCGCTGAGGGCCTGTGCCGCTTTCTTGTAGTCGCCGCTCTGCCTGAGTATTTCGGTTACTTCGGCCACCCGCAGCCCGGCATTGTCTTCCAGCAGTTTCAGCGGCTCGCCCGCCATGACACTGCGGTGCTGGCGGCGGTCGCCCACGAGGATTACGCGAGCGCCTACGGCTTCCGCCGCATCGAACACCTGGCTCATGTCCCGCGTTCCAAGTTGGCTGGACTCATCGACGATTATGACGCCATTCCGGGCGGCTTCCTTCATCGCAGAGTCTTTCAGGAATCTGGCCACCGTGTCTGCCATCGGAAAGCCCGCTTCCTGCCGCAAGACTTCCCGACTCGCCTTGACCGACTGAGCAATGGCGACCACGGGCCGCTTGACCTCCGCCAACGCCTCGCCGATTTCCTGCTCTAGCGTGGTTTTACCCGTGCCGGCGACGCCCCGGATAATCATCACCCGATCCCGCGAGCCAAGAACATGGCGAACAGCCGCCTTCTGGCCATCGTTGAACCAGGCCCGCGAACATGGCCGCGCCGGATCGCCCAGCGGCAGACATCGCCCCCGCCCGTTGCGGGCGAAGTCGATCAGTCGTGATTCCAGGGCTAGCATTTCTTTCGTCGTCGCCATCGGGCGACCGGCGACCTCACTACGGATCAGGGGACGCTCTTGCACTTCGCGTTGCACGTCCTCAACCGTGACGCCGCCCAGGCCACGCTTAAGAGCCTCGGTCACGAGCTTGCGTTCCGGCACCACGGCCTCCCGCACGAAACTATGCTCGACGGCGTGATCGACCGCCGCTTTCTCGACGTGCTCCGGCCTGGCGGCGGCACGCTCCCGACGGTGAACCGCCGCCAACGTATCCCGTTCCTTCTCGCTCAGACGACCGTCCCATTCCTTGCGTAAGGCTTCCCACCCGAGCGTGGAATCCTTCATCTCTCTGGTCTCGGCTCCGAGTTCCGCCTTGCGGTCGGGATCGGTGATGCCGCGTTCTTTCGCCACTTGCTCGATGAGGGCGGTACGCCGCGAATAGCGTTTGAGCACATCCGGCGGTATTCCGGCAATCTCGAAATCGTCGCGTTTCCGCTCGACGCCAAAGCCCAGATCCTGGAGCTTGTTGGCCAGACGGACCCGAAATGCCGCCTGGAAGTATGGGGCATCACGCTTCAATTCTCGGAACTGCCCAGCTTTCCAGCGGCGTTCGGCATCATCCCAGGTAGCGTTGAAGGTGAATACGTGACTGTGAAGTTGCGGATCGGGCAGGCCATCGACGGGCCGCGACGTGGTATGGATGAATTCCGCCCAGACCAGGTTGCCCGTGTTGCGATTCGTGTCTTCGCCGCGTTGTCGGACCCGCGTTTTCATTTCCGATTCGATTTCACGCATGGTCTCATCGACCGCCGACCGGAATGCCCCGATGATGTCCTGGTCGCCGCTCATGGCGTATAGCAGGGAGACTGACTTGGGCACGGAAAACGTGAAATCGTAACCAACCGTCCGTTCGGTGCGCGTCCGCACGGTCAGATGTTCCCCGGTTTGCGGATGGAGATTATCGCACAGCCGGTTGAAGGAGTCTTGATCGACCGTTCCCTCCAGACCGAGCCGGGATGCCCCCTTGCCGCCCCACGATCCGACGATCTCCTTGCCTTCGCTATAATAGTCAGCGACCGCGTAATAACGCTTGGCACCTTCCGGGCTATTCTGCTGCGTGATGCGAACCATGCCTCCATTCTACTCTATCAAAAATGCGTTAACGGATTCTTAACTACTCGCCGCTTACCCGCAGTCAGCCTTGAGTTGCATAGATTCGACATTTTCCCATGTCACTCCCATACTATAGATACGCCACCCCCCGTCGCTGATAGGTTTTGCCCGTCGGGACTATTCTCTTCGACGGCGCTATCTTTCGCTTCCTGTTCGCTTGAAGCCTTTGACACGGGTTGCCGAACTCCGGGCGACCGGCGTACCCACCGCGTTTCCGACCGTCTGTCATGCCCGCTCAGGCGACCTTGCGCCGCCAGGCTGTTGTTGCCCAGGAGGCCGCGAGCCGTGTGCTTGACCTCGTTGCACCGCTCTACCCAGGCGTCTGTCTTGCTTTCGTCCAGTCATCCACGCCCACCGTGCCGCTGGGAAATCGTCAGTACCGACGCAGCCCTCTCTTGTCCCATCCACCGGGCTTGCACCTCCGACAGCGGAGGGTGCTGGTTGTTACGACATGTCGCCCCTTCTAGGCATTGCCTACCCCGCCCGTGGGCCTTCATTCACGGCACTTATGACCCCGCCGCCCGGCCGGTAAAGCTGCCAAGGCCGCTTTCCGCAAGGGCGGAAGCCTTCGGCCTTTCGCTTGACCGTCGCTAAAGCTCCGGGCTGAGGCGGGTTCCTTGGACGTGCCGTAAGGCCCCGGAGGTCGGGGTCAGAAACTAGAGAAGGAGATCATCATGTCTAAACCCGCACATAAAATCCGCATCGGCGTCCTGCAAGTCACTATTTGGCGTAACAGCGGCGAAAAGGGCAACTGGTACAGCGTCATTCCCAGCCGTGGTTACAAGCAGGGCGATGCCACCTGGAAGGAAACCGACAGCCTGGGCTTCGACGACCTGCTGACCATGGCCAAGCTCTTCGACATGGCCCATACATGGATCATGCACCAGCAGCAGGCTGACGCCAAGGGCCGCAAGGAAGCCCAGCAGTTGGCAGCAGCCTAACCGAGATGCCGGCGCGGTGGCCAAGCCGCCCGCCGGTCTCATTCCCGACAACTAACGCATCATCGAAAGGACTCACATCATGAAGCAGAAGGAACCTTGCTATGACTACCAGTTCAACGGCCCCGACGGCACGTTCGACCTGATTCAGATCATCAACCCGAACGGCATTGAGATTGCCGCCCTGTTCTATTGGGACGAGCCGGACACGGACGAAGCCGAGCGCGTCGAGGAATCCGCCCGGCTCATCTGTGAGCATTTGAACAAGTGGCATGTCGGCGACCAGGACGTCGCACAGGAAGTCTGGGTAGACATTCAGTATCAGAAACTCAGCTACCGAATTGCCACGGCTCTGCGTGCCGCCAAGAAGGCCATCGTTGAGAAGTTCCGACCTTCGCTGATCAACATCCGCACCGCACTGGCGAGCCGCCGCGAGACAGCGGTTATTTGGAGGCCCATCGATGTGCAGCTCATCCGCAGGGACCTGAACGAGGATCAAGCGTGGGAGGTCCTCCAGTCCATCGACTACGAATACACCGTCAAGAGCCAGTGCAAGTGTCTACTGCGTCGTCAGGCCGAGAAGCTCTTCGGCCCGGCCCGGAATATTGACGTACTGGGGGAGGCGGAGTTTTGACAACCATGAAACACACGCCCGGCCCGTGGCAACAGGTCTGGCAATTCATCGTTGCCCCTGACCCAGAGGGCATTCACCCGGACATTTACATCGCCGAGATCGCCGAGGAAGACAGCGAAGGTCGGGTAGCGTCGCCCGAACAGCAAGAGGCCAATGGCAGCTTGATCGTCGCCGCCCCGGCGTTACTTGCGGCTTGCCAGATGGTGATCGCCCGCTACTGGGAGCACGGCGACCTTGCCGAAGCGGTCAGTGCATGTCATGCCGCAACCGCAATAGCCGAGTGTTCGGCCCCGCCGACCGCCGGTCTCATTCCCAACAACCAACACATCCTGGAAAGGAATCACCCTATGAATGTTTACGACAATTACGAGATCAACCCGTGCAAGCGGTACGAGGAGCCTGACAGTCCCGGTAAGTTTTACTTCGAGGTCTGTGAACCGGATGAAGCCGACGTATGGACAGTCTGCGGCCATGTCAACGGCAAAGGCGTACAGGCCATTGGCGATTTCCCGAATCGCCAGATCGCCGAGGAAGTCGTCTTCGGCATTACCGGCTTGAAGTTCACTGGCTCCTATAAGTCCGATGCCCACCTACGGGTCATGCACGCGGGGCAGAAGTTGCTGGAGGCTTTGCATTACCTTCTTTCGCAGACCGTCGATATGGACCTAAAGCACGGCATCGCCCTAACCGAGGACGAAGTGGATGCGAGACGAAAGGCGTTGTCCGCCATAGCCGAAGCGACCGGGAGGGCAGCATGACATTTCCAACGTATTCCCCAGCACCTTGGGCCTATGACTACTCGCCTTATCAGGGTCACGATGGCGAGCTTCCCGCCTTTGAAATCTTCGATGCCGACGGCAACAAAGTCTTCGATACCAACGAGGACACCCCTTGCGATCTTCAGGAAGCGAATGCCCAGCTTGCGGCAGCCGCCCCAAGGTTGGTGCAATCGCTGGTAGCGTGTGCCAGCTTGCTCGCCGATTATGACGAATCCGAGGGGCCGGAAGGCCAAGCCTATCGTGAGGCGATGTCCGCCGTCGCCGAGGCCACCGGCAGGGCAACTTGAAAACGCAGTCATCCCCTCACGAATCCCAGAACTCCACTGCCCGACAACGGCACTGAAGGCCCAGGCCAGTATCGCCTCTCGGTATCACCGATACTGGCCCTTCGGTGCCGATGACACGCTGCTCGCACCATCGCGGTCCGCACGGCACATCGCCCCGGCCACAGCCGCTTCACATAGCCTCTCCCACAGCCATGCCGCCACTGTTTCCGGTCCGGCCCGCTCCCGATCTTTCCAATCGCTTTACCCGCATAGGTTGTCGGGAAAGCTCTGGCCCGTCGCATTGAATCCCTCGACAAACGGCCCACCCGTCTTCACACAACGCTAACCCCGGCAATCTCATCGAATCGGCATTACAATTGCCCCCAAGCCAGGTATGACCCGGCTGAGACACTCCCAGGCAGGAATACACACTTTTTTGTACAGGCGTCTTCCCTATGCACTACATAGGTTGACTTGCACCGTTCCAGCCGGGTCATACCTGCCAGAAGACGCCCCGTTTGCCGCGTGCCTTCCAATGCAGCATCCCCCAGTCGCAAATGACCGCCGCACCAACCGAACATAGCGACGGGATGCCAAGTTAGATTCTTCGTGAATTCCAAGATGTTACTTTTGCACGCGACACGCGAACTCTAAATATGTTCGTCCCGTGGCACGCGCGGACGGCGCGAAGGCTCTTGAGGATTGCCCCAAAACTATGCTATAATCGTTAACAAGGGTTAAGCATTTCACGATCATCATAATGGGGGAGGAAACCATGTCATCACGTAAACGCGCGCCCGGTAAAGATTCAACCGATGCCACGCCAGATACCACAACCACCGCGCCGGAAACCACGACCGCAGTCGCCGAACCACCGCCAGCGTCACCGGAAACCAACGGCCATGCCCCGAGCTTTGCCGAGCGAGTTGGCCGTAAGGTTTGGACGCCCGCGCCCGATCCGTTTGGAATCGCCACCGACAACCTGGCGGGGGTGCGCCTCTTTGAAAGCAGGCGGGACCATCAGATGGCAATCAAGTTTGACGACAAGCCAAGCGAGGCGGTCATCGAAGTGATAAAGGAGGCAGGCTATCGGTGGAACCCATCCGACCGGATATGGGCACACCCGGTCTGGCAGGACTCAGCCATGAGCACGCGCATCGACGCCGAACGACTTTATCAGCAAGTGTGCCAGATGATCCGCGCCGAGAAGGGCATCGAGGCCGGACCGGAAATCTCTCACTGATCGGCAACCGTTCCAAGGCCGCGCCATGCCCGTCCCGCCCACCTATCACCTCAATGATCTTGGCCCCCAGGCCCACATGATGGCCAAGAACTGCAACAACGAACGTATGGCGATGATCCTGCAATACGTCGCCGTCGGCTCCATGATTATCATGGCCGGAGTCGCCGCCAGCCAGCTTCTGAAAGACGCATTCGGTCCGACCGAACATCACCATAAGAAGGGTAGGTCAAGATGAGTGGGTTGGGTACATTTACGACCCAGGGTAGCCATGGCATACGCCGGGCAGCACGCATCGTTGACGGTGCTTGACGATGGCGTGGAAACCCTCAGAGTGGCGAGGCAATTCGCTATTTACATTCCGCCGGACCGACTCGCCCGAACCGCAAGACAGTAGTAACATTCACCCCGAAGGAGACGCTTATGCAGTACATGTCGATGATTCACGATCTGTTGCAACAACGGCCACAGATGAAGGAGCAACTGCGCAAGAGCCGCAAGCTGCTGCCGACCGTGGAAACCTACGCCAAGGAATTGAAGACCAGTCACGACGCCTGGAAGACAATGCTCCTGCAACTGAGGCCGGGCAGCGACCAGGGCCAGATCGCCAGCGAGGCGCTGGAACTGGCCTTGAAGGAAATGGAGGATCGTTTGCCGTCCGCGTCCTCGCCGGACGGCAACGTGGGTCAGGTTCTCGACGCGGCAATGCTGTTCCTCCGCCGTCCCATGTCGCGCGCCTAGAAGCGTCACGCAGCCTTCCGACGCTGTTTGATTCCTTTTCCGACGATCCCTCTCCCACCACGCCGACCCCGCAGGGGGCCTTGAACGGCGACACCGTACTCAGCCCGCCGGGCCGGGCAAGCGGACAGTCGGTTCCCCCTGAAGGTTTCCCCCAACTCTCCGCTGGCCCGGACGCTGCGCTCCGGCTGGGGGCTGAGTCATTGGCTCGCCATCAGGCCCCAATAACGGTGCCGGAAACATCGGGAGAAGGAACGATGCTCGCTACTCAATTCAGTTTGCAGTTGGACATGCCACCACCAATGATCCCGGCCATCGAGCCGGTAGTCAGCAGGCCACCGCAACTGACCGTCATTGCCAGTGGGGAAAAGTCCAAAGCCCGCGACATTCTCGCCGCCATCCGTACCGTGAAAGCCCTTGAGCAAGAGCAGCGGCCAGCCACCGAGGAGGAGAGACAAATACTCGCCCGCTTCGGCGGATTTGGGGCTATCGCCCTCTCGATCTTTCCCGATCCGCTGACCGGCCAATACAAGGATGCCGGTTGGCGGGCGCTGGGCGAAGAATTGAAAACCCTGCTGCCACCCAAGGAATATGACAGCGCCAAGCGCACCACCTTCAACGCCTTCTACACCTCGCCGACCGTGATTACGTCCATTCACGACGCGATTGCCCGCTTAGGCGTACCCGAGCAGGCCACGATTCTCGAACCCGGCTGCGGGACCGGCAACTTCATCAGGTACGGCAAGCCAGGGGCGCACTTCATCGGCATTGAAATGGATTCCATATCGGGACGGATAGCGAAAGCTCTCCACCCCGGCCAGGACATCCGCATCGAGAACTTCCGCGATACCAAACTGCCGGAGGATCGTATCGACGCGGTGGTCGGCAACGTCCCCTTCGCCGACCTCAAACTCGACTACCAGGGGATGCGGCTTTCCCTGCACGACTACTTCTTCGCCAAGTCCATCGACGCCCTGAAACCCGGCGGCGTCATGGCTCTGGTGAGCAGCCATTACACCCTGGACAAGCAGAACGCCGCGATTCGTGAGTACCTGGCCGACAAGGCGGACTTCGTGGGGGCGATCCGGCTGCCATCGGATGCGTTCAAGCGGGAAGGAACCGCCGTAGTGACCGACATCGTGTTCTTTCGTAAGCGTGACCGGGGCGCCCCCCCTCCACCCGCCCACCACGTCGATGCCGACTGGCTGGGCGTCGCACCGCTGGAGATCGATGGCGCAGAGGTTACGGTCAACCGCTACTTCCTGAACCATCCCGAAATGGTCTTGGGGAAGTGGAGTCGCAAAGACACCCTCTATGGGGGCGAGGGTTACAGCCTCACCAGCAATGGCGACCTGTCCAAGCAACTTCAGGAGGCGATCCTCCGCCTGCCGCAATTCGCGCCCTTGCAAACGTCCACCACCCAGGAAACGCCGGTCCCGGTGTTCACGCCACCGCCGCCGGAACGCCACATCACCGAGGGCAGCTTCTTCGTCGCCGACGACCGCACCATTTGCCAATCCGTGGGCGGGCAAGGCGTGCCCGTGGTCTATGGCGGCACCGCATTAAAAGCGGACGGCACGCTGACCGGCAAGCGCCTCGCTGCCCTGGTGGGATTACGCGACCGTGCCCGCCGCGTCCTGCAATCGCAGAATGAAGGCTGGCCCGAAGCCAACCGCGACGAGGCACGCCGGGAACTCAACCGGGCCTATGACCGCTTTGTCAGCACCTATGGACCTGTGAACAAAACGACCTTCGGCGAAACCGCCGACGGCAACGTCATCCGTCGAATGCCCAACCTAATCAAGTTCCGTGAAGACCCGGATGCGATGCTGGTGATGTCGATGGAGGATTACGACGAGGTGACGGGCAAGGCCAGCAAAGCCGCCATCATGACCAAGGACGTGGTGGGCAAGACCCCGCCCATCACCCAGGTGAATAGCGCTGAGGAAGGCTTGCTGGTGTCCCTCAACCAGAAGGGCAAGGTGGACCTGCCATACATCACCACCCTGTACGGCAAACCCCGCAAGCAGGTGATCGCCGAATTGGGCGACCTGATCTTCCCCAATCCCGAAGCCAAGGAATGGCAGACTTCCGACGTGTATCTTTCCGGCAACGTGCGGGCGAAGCTCGCCGCCGCCGAGAGCGCGGGTCCTGCCTATGCCCGCAACGTCGAGGCCCTGCGGAGCGTCCAGCCCGAAGACGTGCTGCCCGGCGACATCGACGCGGGGTTGGGCGCTCCGTGGATACCGGCCAGCGACATCCAGGCGTTCGCGGCCGAGCTATTCCGCGTTGATCCTTCCGACGTGCCGGTGGCGCACCTGCCCAAGGATGCCGCCTGGAGCTTGGACGCCGAATACGCCGCCAAGCAGTCGGTCGCCGCCACGTCCGAGTTTGGCACCGCCCGCGCCAACGGCACCTGGTTGCTCGACCTGGCCCTGAACATGAAGACGCCGGTGATCTACGACACCATCGACCACGGAGACCGCGAGGAGCGCGTGGTCAACCACGAGGAGACGCTGGCCGCCCGCGAGAAGCAGAAACTCATTAAAGAGCGGTTCCGTGGCTGGATATTCACCGATCCGCAACGTACCGAACGGCTGGTGCGGCTGTACAACGACACCTACAACAATCTCCGGCCCCGCCTGTTCGACGGCTCGCACCTCGATTTCCCCGGCATGAATCAGAATATCAAGCTGCGTCCGCACCAGGACGACGCCGTGTGGCGCGGAATGAGTTCCGGCAACACCCTACTCGCCCACACCGTCGGCGCGGGCAAGACCTTCACCATGGCCGCCACCGGCATGAAAATGAAACAGGCCGGACTCATCAAGAAACCCATGTACGTCGTGCCCAATCACCTGCTGGAGCAGTTCTCCCGCGAGTTCATGCAACTCTATCCCAATGCCAAGCTACTCGTCGCCGCCAAGGAAGATTTGTCGCGCGACCGCCGCAAGATGTTGACGGCCAAGATCGCCAGCGGCGAGTGGGATGGCATCATCGTCACCCACAGCAGCTTCGAGCGGATCGGCATGTCGCGGGACTACCAGGGGAAGTTTCTGCTGGAGCAGATCGCCGAATACGACGCCTTGCTGATCGAGCACGCGGGCGCGAAGGGAGCCAACCGGAATCTCATCAAGACCATAGAGAAGCAGAAAGCGGCTCGGGCCGAACGCCTCAAAGACTTGCTGGCCGAAGAAAAGAAGGATGACGGCCTGGTGTTCGACGAACTCGGCGTCGATCACGTCTTCCTCGACGAGGCCCATTATTTCAAGAATTTGGAGACGCCGACCAAGATGGATCGCGTCGCCGGCATCCAGACCGGCGGTTCCGAGCGGGCTTTCGACGTGTACATGAAGGCCCGTTACCTCAGTGAGCAGCACCCCGGCCACGGCGTGACCTTCGCCACCGGCACGCCGATCTCCAACACCATGATGGAAATGTATACCATGCAGCGGTTTCTCGACCCCGAGGGCCTGCGTAGCCGGGGCCTGGAGCATTTCGACGCATGGGCGGCCACCTTCGGTGAAGTCATCGACACCATGGAAATCTCGCCGGACGGCGCGGGCCTGCGGCCACGCAGCCGCTTCGCCCGCTTCACCAACCTGCCGGAACTCCAACAGATGTTCCGGGCCTTCTCCGACGTGCAGACCACCGAAATGCTCAACCTCCCCCGGCCGCGCCTGCAAGGCGGCAAACCCATCATCGTGGCCTGCCCCATGTCCCAGGAGCAGCAGATGCTTCAGCAGGAGTTGGTGGAACGCTACGACCGGCTGCGGTCCCAGAAGGTGGACCCGCGTGTTGATAACGCCTTGGCCATCACCACCGACGGCCGCAAGCTCGCCACGGACGCCAGGATGCTTTCCGCCACCGCCCCCGACTTCGCCGAATCAAAGGTCAACCGGCTGGTCGAAAACGTCGCAGCCATCTGGGAGCGGACGGCGGCAACGCGCGGCACGCAGATGATTTTCTCCGACATGGGCGTGAACCCGACCGAGTGGGGTTATTCACCCTATGACGAGATCATCAAGAAGCTAGTCGCCCACGGCATCCCCCGCGAGCAGATCGCCGCCATCGGCGATGCCGAATCCGACGCCAAGAAACAGGCCCTATTCGAGAAGGTACGGCAAGGTTCGGTGCGTGTGCTTCTCGGAAGCACTCAGAAAATGGGCACCGGCACCAACGTCCAAAAACGCCTGGTCGCACTGCATCACCTCGACGCCCCGTGGAAGCCTGCCGAAGTTGAACAACGCGAGGGCCGCATCCTTCGCCAGGGCAACGAGAACGATGAAGTGGCCGTTTATCGTTACGTCACGGAAGGATCGTTCGACGCCTACATGTGGCAGGCGTTGGAGACCAAGGCCCGGTTCATCGGCCAGGTCATCACCGGGAACAATGCTTCCCGCCGCGCCGAGGACATCGGCGGCCAGGAATTGTCCTATGCCGAGGTGAAGGCCATCGCATCGGGGAATCCGGCGGTCCTGACGCTCGCCGAGTCCGATGCTGAATTGCAGCGGCTCGCCTTGCTCAAGAAGAATCACATGGACGAACAGTACGTCGCCCGCCGTAAGGTGCGGGATTTGCCCGGCACCATCACCAGGCTGTCCGAGCGACTGGCCCATCTCACGGCGGACCATGCCACCACCGCCACCCACGCCGCCGACCCGATCATCCTCGCCGGGCGCACCTGCCCCCGCGACGAAGTGACCGAGATTCTTGGCGGAAAACTCGACGGCCTGCCGAAGTCCGTACCCGACACCACCCGCGTTCCGCTGGGAGTTTATCGGGGTCTACGTTTCGGCATGGTCCTGCACGCCCAGCAATTTCCGCCCGAAGTGTACCTGGAAGGCGCTGTCACGCGGCAGTCCACACTTTCGCGGGAACACCAGGGGCCGCGTGCGGTCCTCAACGCCCTGGAACGCATGGCCACCGGCTATGCCGCCGAATGCGATCATGTCAAGCAAGACCTCGCCCTCGCCGAATCCCAGCTACGCGATTACCAGGCCCGTGTGGGCGTGCCCTTCCTGCATGACGCCTATCTTGCCGAATTGACGACCCTACGCGATCAACTCAAGGCTGGGCTTTCCGGCCGGACGCCGGAACCAAGCACCGATTCGATGCCGAGCGTTCCCGAACTGGCCGACCGGATCAAGGCGCTTCAGGCCGCACACAACATCGACCCCACGCCGCAGCGTGTCCGGCAGAAGCAGACTTCCGCCGAGGAACCTGTCACCGCCCGCATCCGCCGCCGCGCCGAGTCGATACCCGTTTCCGATACCGCAGCCCATGCCGCCTCATCCGAACCGTCACAGGATTCGTCCGGCAACTTGCCGCCGACCTTTCAGGTACGGTTGGCGATGGAACGGCAACGGCAAAATGAAGGACCGTCGATTCCCAATTGAGTCGGGATCATTCGCCAAGAGGCGAGAATCCGATCCAACGCATTCGGTGATTGACCGGCCCCGCAGATCGTGCTAATCGTGGAATCGCAATTCCGCAAAAGCGCATTTCAGGGGGGACGATGATTATTGGATTCTTGAATCAGAAGGGAGGTGTCGGCAAAACCACGCTGGCGGTTCACGTCGCCGATGCACTCGCCCGGCAGCAGAAACGGGTGTTGCTTGTGGACGCCGACCCCCAGGGATCGGCACTGGATTGGGCGGCATCACGCAAAAACGAGCCGTTGTTTCCAGTTGCGGGCTTGCCGCGACCGTCACTTCACAAGGAACTGCCCGCCTTGGCCCAGGGGTACAATTTCGTCCTGATCGACGGCCCGCCCCGCGTGTACGAAGTGGCCCGGTCGGCGATCATGGCCAGCGACCTGGTGCTGATTCCCGTCCAACCGTCGCCTTATGATGTGTGGGCAGCCAAGGAGATCGTGGACCTGCTCCGCGAGGCTTGCATCTACAAGCCCGCCCTGAAATCCGCCTTTGTAATAAACCGTAAAATCGTGAATACGGCCCTTGGCCGCGATGTGGTGGAGGCGTTGGCCGAGTATCCAACACCCGTGCTGAAGACGGCCATCTGCCAGCGTGTCGCCTTGGCCGAAACCGCCGCCCAAGGGCAGACGGTGTTCGAGACCGCCCCCGATCATCCAGCGGGGAAGGAGTTAATGGCCCTCGTCAACGACATCATGGAGTACGCCGCATGAAGAAGATCAGCTTCGCCGCCAAGCCATCAAATCACCTTTCGCCGGAGGATTGGATCGGCGACAAGGTTTCAACCGGCGGAGGCGAGCCAATGAAGCGGCTGACCATCGACGTGCCGCGACACTTGCACAAGCGGATCAAGAGCCAATGCGCCATGCGGGGCGAGAACATGGCCGACGAGATACGCAAACTGCTTGAAACTCACTTCCCGGAGGACTACCACCAGGAGGGAGCGGAAAACACAACGGCGACGCCCACGCCCGGAAACACGACTTTGTAACTTTCAGCAGATACGACGGTGCAGCCACAGGACCAGGACGACCTCACGAACGACCTACCGCCGACCGGCACCAAGCCGCTCGGTCGGACGGCCATGCGGTTGCTCGAAGCCGGGAACCGCATCTATCTCGATCCGCCCGACCGGGCGGATTTTCTCCACACCGTCATGTGCCAGGTCGGATTGCCCCGCCGCAGAACCGACGCCAAGGTGTTTGAACGGCACAGCGGCCACGTCAGCATCCGGCTGGAAACCGGCAGCCTGTACAACGGCAGGGACTGGATCGAGCAGCCCTTGCCCTACGGTGCGACACCCCGCCTCGTCATGGTCCACGTCAGTTCCGAAGCCATCCGCACCCAAAGCCGCCGCGTCGAAGTGGGCGACAGCATGAGGCAGTTTCTCACGACGCTGGGGATGCAGACCAACGGCGGCACCAGTGGCGGATACACCACGCTCAAACGCCAGATCGAATCACTGGCCGCGTGCCGCCTGACGCTCGGCATGTGCGCCCAGGGGCGCGTCGTCACGAAAAAGGCCGATCCGATTGAGCGTTTTGAAGCCTGGTTGCAGATCGACGGTCCCCAACGCACGCTCTGGCCCGGCGTGCTGGAGTTGTCGCAGACCTTTTTCGACACGCTGGCCACCCACGCCGTACCGCTGGATTATCGTGCTTTGTCAGCACTCAAGCATTCGGCGTTGGCCCTGGACGTGTACACATGGCTGGCCCACCGGCTTTGCCGGGTCAGGAAACCCGGCGGCACCAAGGTCAGTTGGGAAAATCTGCGGGGCCAGTTCGGCCAGGAATACGGCGACCCAAAGAATTTCAAGCGGGAATTCAAGGACATCCTGCACCAGGTCCGCGTGGTTTACCCCGACGCCCGGATCGGCGAGACCATCGGCGGCATCATTCTTCACGAATCCCGCCCGCCGCTGGCCAAAACGACCGTCAGTCTTCACCTGCCCGGCCCGAGCAGGACGGCCTGTTGATAACACGGTGGGTTAGCGAAGTTATCCACGCTAAATCACCACCCCCCATGCGCCAGATCGCCATCCCCGACCGTGCGTTAAATCGCCACCCCCTAAAACCTATAATTAAGAATACCTATAGATTCTTGCCTGTAGTTGGCGGCGTACACCAGTAGACAAATCCTTCATTGGGGAGGGGCGTTGCGCCAATTCGACGGGTCGGACCCGGACGAGGAAAAGGAATTGGCATTCAGGAAAGGATCGCCCACCTCCAGGCACATTGAACCAGGCGATCAAGGCTGGGATCGTGATCGGCGAAACATCTTATGGCTCGATAATTGGCTTTGTGGTAAGTTCTTACACGAATCGCCCGTCCCTTCGGGCAAACTGAAAACTGGCACGGATTCCAGCTTTGCAAAGGCTCGCACATGGCAGACGAATATCTGAAGCTCTACCGCATTAAGGAATGCAACGTATGGCCGTATGAGGACGTTGCATCCGTTACGCTCGTCGAACGAAATGCCCGCGCCATCTTGACGGCGGATTTCAAGGACGGCGCGAAATACCGTTGCTATCGTCACCATCCCGACCAGTTCGTTGAACTGGCCCCGATGGAAGCCTATGCCGAATCATGGGAAGGAGCCGATGACGGGCGAGAAATTTCCCCGTACCAACTTCTCCCCGACCGGCCCCTTGCCTTGCAGATCGAATATGTTCTCTTCCAGTCATGGAAGGCATCCGATCAAATCAAACTCCAAGGGCTGATTGAAAACATCAAGAATGGAACCTTGACCCCGCAGGATTTCCCGCAGGATATTCGTCCGGCAAGGGTCATTGTTCGTGCGGATGATGAGAGTCATCCTTGGCAATCGCTCCGACTTGAAGGGAAACAGCCTCCGACCGGCCCTACGTCGGCCTTTTTTGTCTGCGAGCATTCCGAGAACCTTCCCTACATCAACCACCACACCATACCCAAGGGCATCGACTACGAGTTTGTTCAAGCGGCCGTCGTCCAATACGGCCTTTACAAGACGCCCCCGAAGTATGGCGAATTGTTGAAAACGCTCGACAAATACTGCTCATGGTTTGAGCAACGCTTGTCCGAAACTCCGCAACCGCGTGCCCGGAAGAAACGTGGTCGTCAAACTCAACGCTAGCCAAGGCGATACACGCGGGCCAGTTCGGTCAACACGTCGTCGCGTGTACCACTACGGAATCCAAGGGCCTTGAGGTCAACATCTTCGCCGTGCATCCGGGTGATGAAATCGTTGAGGTCCCTTTTGACCGGGGCAGGGGCACCGGTATCGACGGCGGGATCGAGAATCTGGAACAGTCGGAAGACATCGTTCTTGTGCTTCTTGATCGCTTTGCTGTCGATCTTTTCGCCGTTCTGCTCGCGTCGGGTCAGGTCGAGCCATGCCCGCGCCTTCAAGGTGATAAGCTGCGCCGGGCCGACCACAGGAAGCCCCTCGACTACCTGCCTGCCCGCCTGGATGAACCCGTAGTAGTCGGCATCCATGAGGATCGCGGAAAGGCTGGACACGTCCTCTTCCATCGGCAGCGGGGTCAGATGGCTCCCCGCCGCAACCTGCAACACATCCGGTTGCCGCGCGAATAGCTCCAACATGAAGGGATAGTTTTCATCCGTCGGCTTTTGGAAGCGGTAGAACTGCTTTTGGCCGGTCGATTTTTCCTGGACCTGGTAACCGCCCGCGCGCACGAACGCCCAGAACGCCTGGACAAACGCAGCGTCCAACGCCTCGACGCACAAAACGATGTCCAGATCCTTGGTAGCCCGGAACGCCAGTCCGGCCCCCGTCATGGCAATGTCGCACGCGGTGCCGCCGATGAGCACATAGCGATCCGCATAGTCCCGGAAATGCGAGCGGAAAATGTCCAAGCCTTTTACCATCCGAGTTTCCTCATCATTTCTTCCAGGGACGATTCAATGCGTTCGTCGTGGTTGTCTTTCAATGACAGGTACAAGGACAACCGATCAACCACACCACGCTCCGCGAACAGGGCCGGAGGATAACTCCAGACCTCGATTTCATGGGCATCCGGTTCCTGATTGGGCACTTCGACGGCCTTGTCCCGCTGTCGTAGCAACTTCCAATCCTCCCGGCACAACGCATAGGTGGTGTACGCCGGGGGCGCGAGCATCGAGTATTGGGCCAAAGCCGTGAGTCCCGCACGGATGCAGCCCGTTCCATTTTTGGTTTGCCGGATGAACAGCCGTTTGCTCACCGGGCTGCGAAGGAACGGCTGCGCCTTGGTCCATATTTCCTCTCGGCTTCCCGTGAAGCGAAGGCATCGCTCCCGGCCACTTGTCGTCACTTCCCCCAGGTTGGCCGCTTCCAATTCGTCAAAGGCACGGGTCATCGTCATCGCCGAGTATCCCAACCGCTGCGCCATCTCCAGCGGGATGAACACTTGCTCGGCACCCCGGAGCAGTGCATGGATGACCACGGCCTGCGTCGAGGGGCTGAACGTCGGCGTTTCCGCCCTGAGCCTGCGGAAATGCTCGCGCAGATCAATCGCCAGCATGGGCAAGTACATCTGATTGCCCGGAACAATGAACGGCACTTTTTGCTCCATCAGCCGCTTCCGGTTGTACGCCGTCACGCTGGCCCGCACGTAGACCACGTCCGCATTTTGTTTGGCGCGGAGCAAATCCATGTGCTTGCGAAGGGCCGCTGGGGATTGCTCCGCCGGGCTTGCGTCCACAACGAGCAGGCAGGGCGTTCCCAGCAGATTCGTCTCCGCGAAGCCGTAAAGTTCCTTGAGGAAGTGCGGCAGGCGTTCGCGGCCGCGCCAGGGTGTGGTGGTCACGGCAATGCCCAGGGCATCGTGAAGGTAGCGTTCGAGTTGATGGAGTTCGGCCTGCACCTTTGGCTCCGCATCGGTAAAACTGCACGATAACATAGCAACTGTTACCGTGCGTTGCAAGTGTTATCGTCCTGCGAAGACGGCGACTATAGGTCGTCCGTGCATCCCGGATAGACGGCCCTCCACCGCTGGCGCGCACCGCCGCGTGTCTGTCCGGGATGCCGACCTCATCGAGGTCGGCTACGTCGCCACCACCAGCCTGCCGGTCCGGTTGACATGGCGCTCCACTGTCAACGTATAGTCACCCCCCGCCAACATAACCCTGTTCGGCTCATGGCGTTCCGGCAGCCTTGCGGTTAAAATCTCCACGAATCTCCGCGTGGCCAAAGGACCAACGCCAAGCCCAATGACTTGACGCACAGGTGAGTTGTCGTCTGCGACCGTGGTTCCGGGCCTTGGCCACGGCCGGGGAAACGAGAGACGAACAGCTATGGCGTCAAACGAAACCAACCTTCCTGTCGGACAAGCAGTCTCGCTGCCGGGGCATTTTGACACCCCGGTGGTCCTGGAAGATGCCCGCCGCCTCGGTATCGGGTTCGAGTGCCGCGTCCGCCTGCCCAACGGAACCCTCGACGAAGTTGTCATCTCCGCCGACGAGGCCGCCACTCTCGCCGCCAAGACCGGCACGCCGCAGGCGCTTCGCCTGGTCGATCCAAACGACCTGCAACTCCTGGTGGAATCCGCCCGCATCCGTCTCGCCTACACCCACGACCGCCAGTTTGCCGTCAGCCTTTCCGGTATCCGCACGCTGCCCCACCAGATCGAGGCCGTTTACCAGAAGATGCTGCCGCAGCCGTGCCTTCGGTTCCTACTGGCCGACGACCCTGGTGCGGGTAAGACGATCATGGCGGGGCTGCTTATCAAGGAAATGAAGCTACGCGAGGCCATCGACCGCGTGCTGATCCTCTGCCCGGCCCCCCTCACGATCCAGTGGCAGGACGAAATGCAGCGGTGGTTCGGTGAAACTTTCGACGTGATCTTCTCGGCGGTCGATCAGCAGCAGCTTGCCAACCCCTGGAGCCGCCATTCACAGATCATCGCATCGCTGGACTACGCCAAGCAACCCGATGTTCGCGAGCGCGTGTGGCAGCAGCATTGGGACTTGGTGATTATCGACGAAGCCCACAAATGCTCCGCCCGCACCAAGAGCGGCGGTGCCGGTCGTGGCCCCCAGGTTGAGGCCACGAAACGGTACGAGTTGGCCGCGAAGCTCTCCGAGCAGACCGACCACTTATTGTTGATGACCGCCACGCCGCACCACGGGGATGAAGACAAATTCGCCCACTTCCTGCGCCTGGTCGATCCTGATCTTTTCGGCGAACCGCACCGGTTGGGCCAACAGGCCACCGACATGCGCGGCGACATTTTCCGCCTTGGCGGGGATTGCCCCTGGATGCTCCGCCGTCTCAAGGAAGACCTGAAAGACATGGACGGCCAGCGGCTTTTCCCCGACCGCCACGCCATCACCGTGCCCTTCGTCCTCAACGCCGAAGAGTTTGCCCTCTACAAAGCCGTCACCGCCTACATCAACGAGTTTATCCCGCAACAGCAAGGCCAGCGTAAAACCTCGGCGGCACTTGCCCGCACCGTCCTGCAACGCCGTCTCGCGTCTTCGGCCTGTGCCATCCACGAATCCCTCAAACGCCGCCAGCAAAAACAGCAGACCCTGCTCGATGAACTCGAAGTCCTGCCACCGGCCCAGCGGAGTCGCAAGCTGGCCCAACTCCAAGGCCGCGTCATCGACGCGGAGCAGGATGAAGACGATCTCGACGATGCCGAGCGTGACGTGCTGATCGACGAGTTTTCGGCGGCAGTCGAACTCGACCAGCTTCGTGCCGAAATTGCCGTCCTAAAAGACGTGGCCGAACAAGCCCGCAAGGTGCGCGAAGCCGCCGCCGACTCCAAACTCAAAGCCCTTAAGGATTGCCTCACCCGCGCCACCTTCGCCGAACTCAAAGACGGTCGTGGCAAACTGCTTCTGTTTACCGAACACCGCGACACGCTCAATTACGTCAAGGAACACTTGACCCGCTGGGGCTACACCACCTGCGAAATCCACGGCGGGATGAACCCCCACGAACGCAAACGCAGCCAGGAAGCCTTCCGCACTCAGGCCCAGGTTTGCGTGGCGACAGAGGCCGCTGGCGAAGGCATCAACCTCCAGTTCTGCCATCTGATGGTCAACTATGACATGCCGTGGAACCCCACGCGCCTGGAACAGCGGCTTGGCCGCATCCACCGCATCGGCCAGCGCGATGATTGCTACGCCTTCAATTTCGTCGCCACCGAGGGCGAGGACGGCGGCGCAATTGTCGAAGGCCGCATCCTGCAACGCCTGCTGGAAAAACTCGAAATCATGCGGGGATCGCTTGCCGGTCGCGTCTTCGACGTGATCGGCGAAGTATTGAGCCTCAACGACGTGAACCTGCCGGAAATGCTCCGCGAAGCCGCCGCCAATCCCCGCCGACTCGATGACTACCTGGAAATCATCGACGGCATCGACCCCGAACGCCTCAGGCAATACGAGCACGCCACTGGCATCGCCTTGGCCCGCGCCCACGTCGATTTTTCTGGCTTCCAACGGCAGAACCTGGAAATCGAAGAACGCCGCCTCATGCCCAAGTACGTCGAGCAGCAGTTCATCGACTCCGCCAAGCGCGTCGGCCTGCGGATCGAGCCGCGAGCCGATGGCCTGTGGCGAATCGAGCATGTCCTTGCCGATCTTCGGTCTGAACGTCTGGCATCTGTTCAGAAAGCCGGTAAGCCCGAAAGCGAGTATCGCAAAGTCACGTTCCACAAGGAAACCCTGGAGCAAGACCAGCACATCGACGCCGTTCTCGTCGGCCCAGGCCATCCGCTGTACGCCGCCGTGGACGAAAAGCTCAACGAATCGCTCGCCCACGCCATCGGTGCGACGGCAGTCTTTGTGGACCCCCAGGCCACAGCGCCGTACCGCTTGCACTTCTTCGAGATCGGCGTCAAAGGCAAGGATAGTCGCGGCAACGACGTGCCGCTGTATGCCGAAGTCGTCGCCGTGCGCGAAGAGGCCAGCCATCCCCCCTCGTTCGAGGTTGTTCCCGCCGATGTTCTCATCGACTTGGCACCCCATCCGCAGCCGTGGCTGAATATCGACCCGACCGACCCGCAGCCTGCTACGGACTACCTGAAAAGCACGTACCAACTCGATGTCCGCCAGCGTTGCCAGCAGGAACGTCAGCAGTTCTCCACCGTCGTCCGCGATTACCTGGAGCGGTCGTTCAAAGCCCGCATCAGCAAGGCCCAGAACACGTATATGAGCCTCATGGGCCAGTTGACCGAGAACCCCGACTACACGCGCGCTGCCGACGAGGCACGGAAGCATGTGGATGATTTGCAGCGCACCAAGAAGGAACGCCTTGCCGGTCTCGACCGCCTCCAGATTGCTCGCACCGGCCCGGTGCGCCACCTTGCCACCGCCGTCGTCCTTACCGCCGAGGGCGACATGGCGACGCAACTTGGGACATTGGCCCGCGAGGGTGATGCCGAATTACGCCGCCGGAAGGAACTGCGGGCCGAGGAAATCGTCATCGACGCCCTTGTGGCCGAAGGCTTCCCGCGTGAGAACATACAGCGCGTCGGCCACATGAAGATCGGCTTCGACATCCGCGCCCATCGCGTCATCGACCCCGCCACCGGCGTGATTGACGTGCGGCGGATTGAGGTGAAGGGCTACGGTCGTGGCAACGACATCCAACTGACCGTCAACGAGTGGTACAAGGCCCAGCAACTCGGCCACACCTACTGGCTCTGCGTCGTCTGGAACCCGCTGGAAGACGACCGCGAACTCATCAGCATCCACAACCCGGCCGAGAAGCTCGACCACGCCAAGAAGGAAGTTGTCGCCGCCAGGATGTTCTGCATCCCGGCTGATGCCATCAACCAACACAAAGGGAAAGCATGAGCAACGGCAAGAATGGCAATGGCAACGGCGACGTGCGGCTAATCGAGGACTACCTGCCCATCGAGGCCCTCGGCCGCGAAAACACGACCTCCAAGGGGCATCCGAACACCTTGCACCTTTGGTGGGCAAGACGACCGCTTAAGGCGTGCCGGGCAGCAGTTTATAGCGCCCTCGTTTCCGCTGACCGCTGGGTGAAGGATATTGAGATCAAGAATCCGGTTGCCGATCCCGGCAAACTTGCCGCGATGAAGAACGGCACCAAAAAGGGCTTGAACCGTCGCGCCGCTGGCGAATTCGTTACCAATCTTTGTGTCCACCCGCCCGAGGCACGCCTCGTCCAACAAGCCCAACGGCATGTTGCCGAAGGCCATGCGGAACGCTTGTCGGCAGGTGGTGCAAAGGTGACTGCCGACGACGTTTTCAAAGGTCGGGCATCGCGCCCACGAGTTCTCGATTTGTTCTCCGGCGGCGGCGCGATTCCGTTGGAGGCCATTCGCCTTGGGTGCGAAGTCGGCGCCAATGAACTGAATCCGGTAGCGCACATTATCGAGCTGTGTGCGCTGGTTTACCCACAGCAATATGGTGCCAGCGACAAGACTATCGGCGGAATGACCGGCGACCGAAATGCCAACAAGCAGACGACATGGGGCGGTCTGGCAGCCGAGGTTCAGCATTGGGGAAAGCTAGTTTTTGAGAAGGTGCGAGAACAGATCGGCGATTTATACCCATTGATTCCAGACCCAGCCTATAAGGCCAAAAAGAATAGCAAACCCGATGCGATGCTTTTTAAGACGGCTGGCAAGAGTGATGCCGTTCCACCAGGTTATCTGATACCAGTTGCTTATCTTTGGACCAGAACCGTCCCCTGTAAAAAGCCTGGATGCAACGCTCAGGTGCCAATGCTCCGACAGACTTGGTTATGCAAGCGCGGGGACCGTTTCGTGGCGATGGACATGCTCCGTGACACCAAGCGGAAGCGGGTCAGCTTCAAGATTGTTGAATCTGACACCGAAGATGGTTTTGACTTCGATCCGGCCGGATTCTCAACTGGTGGAAGCGCGGCCTGCCCGTTCTGTAGCACCGTTGCGGATAGCGAATACACGAAGCAGATTGGCTGCACACGCGGCTTTGGCGTACAGCCGATGGCCATCATGTGTGTAAGACCCGGCGAGACTGGCAAGGTCTATGTGCCGTTCGAGGATGTGGGTGATCTTGACCAGCAAGTCGCCCGCAGATTGGCCCAGATCGAAAAACGGTCAGGGCTAACCCCGCCCACCGAGCCGCTAGAAGCGAACCCGCGTTCGTTCGATGTCCAGCGATATGGCTTTGCGAAGTGGCGGTCGGCCTTCACCGAACGGCAGAATCTCCTGCATCTGACAGTTGCCGAACAACTGCGTTCCGTTCTTCCAGAAATGGAACGAGTCGTTGGCGACTCCGCACGCGCCCATGCACTCTATACGTGCGTCGGGTTGACGTTTTCGCGTTTGGTAACGCAGCACAATGCTTTTGCCTTCATACATACAGGTCGTGAAACCATTGAGGGGCCTTGGGGTGACGGGAAATTTCCCATGTCATGGGACTTCCTTGAAGCTAATCCATTTTCAGGTGTCACGGCGTCATATCAGAGCGCACTTGATTGGGCCGTGCAAGCCTATGAGTCGTTGAGCGGGCTGGGGATTCCCGCGACGGCCGTGCGCGGTTCGGCAACCCAGCTTCCGTTTAAGGATGAACATTTCGACGCAGTGATTACCGATCCGCCGTATTACGACAACTACTCGTACAGCAACCTGTCGGATGCGTTCTACGTCTGGCTCAAACGGACCATTGGCAATGTGCAATCATCCCATTTTGCTTCGGAATTGACGCCGAAAAAGTCCGAGGCGATCAAGGCAACTTATCGGTGCAACGGCGACGAGAAGGCGGCGAGTCACCGTTACGAAGACCTGATGACCGACTCTTTGCGTGAGGCCCATCGAGTTCTCAAGCCCAATGGCGTCATCGCCATTGTCTATGCCCATAAGACCACGTTGGGATGGTCAACGCTTGTGGATGCGCTTCGGTCGGCGGGCTTCACGATTGCCGAGGCATGGCCACTGCTTACCGAGGCAACGGGCGGGCGTAAGAAGGTGGACAAGGCGATGCTTGCATCGAGCATTTTCCTTGTTGCCAGAAAGCGGGCTGTGGCCGCTGGCGTCGGCAATTACGAAGACGACGTTCAATCAGAATTGCAGCAGATCGTGCGGGAGCGGGTGGAAACGCTGTGGGACATGGGCATTGCCGGGGCAGACCTAGTGATCGCGTGCGTTGGGGCGGGACTGCGTGCATTCACCAAGTATGCGAAGGTCGAGTACGCCAACGGCGAAGAAGTGCCAGCGGAAAAGTTCCTCGCCGAAGTTGAGGGCGTCGTACTTGACGCCATGCTGGCCAAGTTGTCTGGCGCTACTGGCGGCAACATCTCGGCCGTGGACAACGCCAGCCGGTTCTATGTGCTGTGGCGCTTTATCTACAAGATCGCCGAACTGGATGCCGGTGAGGCCATCGTTTTTTCCAACGGCACGCACATCGAACTGGACGGACCACACGGATTGAGTGTCGGGAGCGACGCGCTGGTTGAGAAGAAAAAGGCCAAATACCGCATGATGGATTTCACCGAGCGCGGCGATAACGCCAAACTTGGCTTGGCCACCGAAAGCGGCCAGCCCGCTTCGACCATCGACGTGTTGCACCGGATATTGTGGCTGATGGAGAACAGCCCGCGAAAGCTAAAGGATTTTCTCGATGAAGCCCGCCCCGACCGCGAACGCGTGCGTGTATTGGCCCAGGCTCTCGCCGGTGCCGCCCTGAGCGGCAAGAGCGAAGAAGAATCCGCCAAACTGGTCAGTACCACGCCAGCCGAACAAGCGGCGTTGGGCAAGCTGCTGGCCAACTGGCGCAGCCTGATCGAAAGCCGCATGGCCGAGGAAGAAGGCACCCTGTTCGGAAAGCAAGGAAGGTAGAACCTTATGAGTATTCACACCCTCAAGCCCTGGACTGAACTCGTCAAGCTCCACCCCGACGTGGAAAGCGGCTCGCTGGCCGAGGCCGTTTTCGCCATCGACCTTGGTGCCATCGCCACCGGCGACCCCACCACGCCCAAGGTCTACCGTGACGCTGACGCATTCTTCGCTGCCACCTACGTTACCAGTGACCTGCACAAGTTGCTGGAGGAAGTGTTGGCGAGCCTGGCCGGCAAGGGAAGCTACAACCGCGTGCTCAAGCTCCGCAGCCCGTTCGGCGGCGGAAAGTCGCACACTTTGGCGTCGCTTCTGCATGCGGCCCGTTCACGCAAAAGCCTCAACCAAATTGCCGCCTGCAAGGGAATGGCCGATCCGGGGCCGGTAGACGTGGCTGTTTTCGACGGCGAGAAATTCACGGCAACCGGCGACAAGGACGTGGGCAAGGGGCAACTCATCCACACCATGTGGGGCTGGCTAGGCTGGCAGCTTGGACCCAAGGCGTTCAAGGTGGTGCAAAAGCATGACGCGGATCGCGTGTCGCCCTCCGGCGATGAGATCAAGGCGATGCTCGAAGCCAACGGCAGGCCCGCGTTGTTGCTGCTGGACGAAGTGCTCAAGTACATGGAACGGGCGGCAGCCGTGGGCGTGAAGGAGTCAACGCTCCAGCGCCAGGCCAAGGATTTCATCCAGAACCTGACGGTGGAAGTGTCGAACAGCACGAATGCGGTCATGGTCTACTCGCTGCAATGGAGCGCCCGCGAGGCTTTGGGCAACGTGGCGCTGCTGGAGGAACTGGACAAGCTCACCAGCCGCAAGGACCAGGTCCGCGAGCCGGTAACGGGCGATGAAGTGCTGGCCGTGGTAAAGCGGCGGTTGCTCAGCGATGAGCCAGCGGCGGACGTAGCCCAGGAGATTGCCAAAGCCTACGGTGAAGTCATCGGTGGATTCTGGCGGGCACGGGCGGAAACGCCGTCGGCCAAACAAGACGCCGAAGAGCAGATGGTGCAACTCAAAGGCCGGATGCAGGCCGCTTACCCGTTCCACCCGGCCCTTATCGACGTGATGAATGGCCGATGGACCAGCGTGGACGGCTTCCAGCGGACACGCGGGGCGTTGCGATTCTTGGCGTCGTGCCTGCACGCGCTCAAGGCCAGAGGTGGTGCCAAGCCTGTGCTTGGCCCATCCGATATTCCGCTCAACGACCCCGACGTGCTGCGGGCCATGCTCAAAGACCTGGACCCACGGCAGGACTATTCTCCGGTTATTACCCACGATCTGGTTGGCCCCAACGCCAGGGCCAAACGCATTGACGACCGCATGGCCAAGGAAACGCCGGCGATGGCGAACGTGCGGCCAGCGCAGCGGCTGGCGACGGCCATCCTTGCCTACTCTTTCGGTGGATTGAAGCGAGAGGAAGGCAGCGATGCACTGCCGCCGGGCGTGACGGAAACGGAACTGCTGGCCGCGTGCATCGGGCCGGACCTGGACAGCGTGACAGCCAACTCGGTGTTGTCCGACCTGCGGAACTCCTGCCTGTACTTGCACTATGACGGCGTGCGCTATTGCTTCAAGAAAGACCCCAATGTCACCAAGTTGATCGAGGACGCCGAGCAGGAAGTTGCCCGCGACCAGGACAGCATCCGCGACCGGATCAAGGAAATGCTGGAAGCCAGACTCGCGGGTAAGGCCGATGCAGTCGTGTGGCCAGCCACAACCCAGGACTTGCCGGACAAAGAACCGCGATTCCTCGTCGGCTACATGCCGCTGGATGTCGCCAGCAAGAGCGGCAGTCAGCAGGACGATACCGCCAGGACGATGCTCTCCAAGTATGGCGATGCACCACGGCAGTACCGCAACGGCGTGGCGCTGGCCGTGCCGGACAAGAAACCGCTGGAAACGCTACGGCGGGCAGTGCGTTACCTGATGGCCATTGACCGCGTGGAAGCCAAGAAGAGCCAGCACCGGTTGAGCAAAGACCAAGCTGACCAACTCAAAGAACGCAAACGCACCGAAGAAGCAGCGGCAGAGACAGCATTCCGCCAGCTTTATCCTTCCGTGTGGCTACCGCGTGTTGGCACCGGCGGCGCGCTGGACTTGGAAAAGATCGAAGTCGGCGGCCGTCCGCTCCAGGCCACCGGCGTGCATGAGCGTGTGATGGAACTACTCACAGCAGTGGGGACACCGAAGATTCACGGCACCCTTCACCCCCGGAAAGTGGCGGAGCGGGTAAAACTCGGTGAGGCCCTCGGCCCAGGCGAGTCACCACGGCAAGGCGTCAGTACGAAGGACGTGCGGGATGCGTTTTTCGGGTTCCTCGAACCTCCGCGAATCAGTTCCGACGCCGTGATCCGCAAGGCCATCGCGCGTGGCGTATCCGAGAGCGTGTTCGCATACACCACCGGCACACCGGCCCTCGGGCCGGACGGCAAGTATCAGGTCGCCCTGAACAAAGTGGCGTTGAGTCGCCCGATGAGTGAAGACGAGGTGGACCTTGATAACGGTTTCCTGATTACACCGGCGGCAGTGCCCGCCGCCGCGCCGCCACCGGGTCCGACACCGCCAGGACCAACGCCACCGGGACCAGGTCCGACGCCGCCCGGCCCCGGCCCAACGCCACCGGGTCCGACGCCGCCAGGCCCGAAGCCAGCGGCCCGAACGCTGGTACGCATCCGTTTCGCCGCCAACCGCGACCAGGTTTTCAAGTCGTTCTCCGCCATCGCCAACCTCGCGGACAAGTCCGACGAGGGCAAGATCAGCATCGTGGTCGAAGGGCAAGCCGGTGCAGGCTTCGACGCCAACTGGCTGCGGAACGCCGTCCAGGAGCCGCTGGATGAGGCGAATATTGATGGGATGGAAGTGGAATGATCGCATCGTGGTTTTCAAGAAAAGGTCAGCTTATTGACGATAAATATAGGTTTGGACGAGAGTTGCACCATTTACGCTGGAAGTAAAAGAGCGCCATTTGATACATGTAACCGCACAATCTGATCAGGTCCTGCGTGACCGCCTTGACGGGCTGGCGAGCTTGGACAAGGACTATTGGTCATTTCGAGATAACTCGCGCCGCGCCCACGGGCACGGATTCTTCCAGTATCCGGCGATGATGGTTCCGCAGATGGTAGAGGCCATCCTCGATGAAGTGGGGAATGTCCACCCTGAAATTGAGTGGATCACTGACCCATTCGCTGGCTCCGGCACCATCCTGACGGAAAGCATGCTCAAGGGATTGTCCTTTGCCGGGCGCGATGTCAACCCACTCGCAATCCTTCTCTGCCGCACCAAAGCTGGGCCCTTCTTTTCCTGCGCGTTGAGCGAGGCAAAGGATGAACTCTTCAGCCGGATTACGGCCGACCGTAGGACAGGCGTGGACATTGACTTCCCCGGCATCAATAAGTGGTTCCGAGACGACGTTCAGATCGACCTGTCTCGGATACGCCGCGCCATTCAGCGCGAGGTATCGGCATCATCTCGGCGCTTCTTCTGGATCGCTTTGGCGGAAACAGTCAGGCTGACGAGCAACTCAAGGACATCTACCTTTAAGCTGCACATGCGGGCTGACGCCGAAGTTATGACCCGGCAAATCGCTGTCACCGATTTATTCACGCGAATTTTATCGCGTAACCTCGTAGACCTGAATTCCCTCGTGGATGAGCTACAGCAGAAAGAGCTAATGGATCGTGGCCGGTACAAAGGCGAAGTTGCCGTCGCACTGGGTGATAGCCGCAAGCCCTTCGCTCCGATGAATGGAATTTGCGACGTGCTTATCACCTCCCCGCCTTACGGCGACAACGTCACAACCGTCCCATACGGCCAATTCTCCTTCCTGCCGCTGCAATGGATCGACCTGGATGACATCGACCCCAAAGCGAAGCAGGAATATCTCCGTACAACCCACGAGATTGACTCCCGCAGCCTCGGTGGGAGTCGGCGAATCAATCCCGGCACCGTCGAGGAATTGACAAGCCGCTCGCCAACGCTGAATCGTGTTCTGCGTCGTCTTCAAGATGAGCCATCGGATCGTCCCCGGCGTGTCATTTCTTTCTTCCGTGATCTCAATGAGTGCCTACCTCAGATTCTACAGACGCTGCGTGCCGGTGGGCTGATGGTTTGGGTGTTGGGAAATCGGCGAGTCGCGTGTCGGCCTGTTCCTCTGGACCGAATTCTAGCCGAGTTGCTACAACACCACGGCGCGACGTGTGTTGCCACCCTCAGACGCCGAATCCATTCCAAGAGGATGGCTCCTAAGAATAGCATTGCGAAGACGATGTCGGCGGAAACAATCCTCGTGATGCGGAAGAAGAACTGATATGCCCAAAGCCGACAAACCGCATTTTGAAGTTCACCCGTCTGTCGTCTATCAGTTGGGAGAGAGCCTGATTAGCGATGCAGTCCAAGCGCTGATCGAAATGGTCAAGAACGCATACGACGCAGACGCAAGCTACGCCAAAGTGCGCATCGACACCGTGGGAACATTGGATATCCCAGGGGCGATCTATCCAGCCAAGGGCGGGCGCATTGTCGTTGAGGACGATGGGGTTGGGATGGATGAGGCCACCATTCGCGATGGCTGGCTGCTCATCTCTAATCGCGCGAAACGGACACTTAAAGAGGACAAGAAGACCACGCCCGGAGGCCGAACTCCGCTGGGCGATAAGGGACTTGGTCGCCTCGGCGCACAACGGCTAGCGGACAATATCGACATTTTCACGCGCGCCAAGGGTGAGTCAGCGTTTCACTTCGCGTTCTCCTGGCTCGATTTCGCTACGGCACCGTCTTTGGGTGAGGTGGACGTTCATTTGACAAAGTGCGACTGCCCGCCCAAGCACGGCACGATGATCGTCATGTCAGACCTCAAAGAAATTGAGGCGTGGCGGGGACAAGGACCGGTGAAACGTCTGGAGCAGGAGTTGTCCCGGATGATTTCGCCTTACAAAGCCATTCGCGACTTCGTCGTGGTTGTTGAAGTGGACGGCAAGACTTTGGAGTTGCGCGAGGTGTCGGACAAAGTACGAGACCTTGCGCCCGTTCGTTACTCGCTACAGTTTGACGGCAGGGTACTCACCATTGTCGGCCGCGCCCGACTAAGTTTCTTCCAGCCTAATAGCAAGGCTGAGGCTGAACAGTTTGCACTTATCGCGGAGGCAGATAACGGCGATGCTTTTTGGGCATACCTATCTGCTCAAAAACGCGCCCAGCTTGTGGACCTCAAGCGGGCCTCCAGCAAAAAGTGGTTCGTGGAGTTTCGTCGGCAGAGATCACTGGAGGACATTGATGGCGTTGCGCCCGATCCCAGCAACGCACTGAAACCCGCTAACCCCGGCCCGTTTACCAGCGAGATTGATTCGTTTGACCTCAGTTCGGAGGCTTTTCGTCGGCAGAATGTTTTTGATGCCTTGAGCGAGTTTCGTGGGCACATCAAAGAACTGAGCGGCATCCGGGTATACCGCGATGGATTTGCGATCCGTGTTGACTCCGATTGGCTGGAATTAGGTGGCCAGTGGACATCGGCGACTTCCTATTATGGCCTTAAGCCTGACAACACACTTGGGTACATTGCGCTGTCAGCACGTGACAACATGGCATTGGAGGAGACAACCGACCGCGAAGGATTCAAGGACACGCCATATTACCGCAACTTCTACGCACTGCTGACCGAATTCAAGCGATTCACTACTGAAGCCCACGAATTCTTTGGGCGTTCATGGAGCGACTTTGAAAAGACGCGGCGCGAACAACTTGCCCGCGTGGACTCGCGTAAGACGGTGGAGTCAATATCGGCAACAATTTCATCTGGCCTGGCGAAGGTCGATTCACACAGGAAGGCTCTTGATACGCTACGCCATAAGCTTGAGCAAAGTAAGGAAGCTTCAGATGCTTTGCTCGCGAAGGTGGGCACGGCGGATCAACTAACGCCAGCCCAGCGAGAGGGATTGCGAAAGGCGACCGAGGCACTTGCTGCCCTCGTTCCAGAAGCGGCAACGATGCTGGGGCAGCTAAGCTTGTACTTGACAGAACTCGGGGAATTGCGGGGAATTGGACAAGTGCTTCAAGATCGTGTTGACAGTCTTCGCCAGCAGATGGACGACATGTACGAGACAGTAGCTTTGGGCCTTACTGCAGAGGCGCTTTCGCACGAAATCTTCCAGATTGCCGACAGCCTTGCCCATCGGACGAAGACAATTGAGTCCCGCCTCAAGGCGGGAGCAGACCGGCCCCTTACGGCTTTTTTGGAGACAGTACGTTCATCCGTAATGGCTTTGCGCAAACAAGTTTCGTTTCTTTCACCCGGCCTTCGATATGTACGTGAGCAACGGCAGGAACTTGACCTTGTTTCATTCCTTTCCGAGTTTGAAACATTCTATCACGAAAGACTCGCTCGTAACGGTATTCACATTGAGATTGCGACCGTAACGAAGGACGACTTTGCACTGCGGATAAACAAAGGGAAGCTGTCTCAGATTCTCGACAATTTTGTGCTAAATAGCGAATACTGGCTTACAGAAGATGAGCACCACGGGCGTGTCAAGCACGGCGTCATTCAGTTCCAACTTGACCGACCATTCGTACGCATCTCCGACAATGGCCGCGGAATTGACCCCTCTGTTGAAGCCGGGCTGTTTGAGCCTTTTGTCTCCGCCAAAAAGCTGGGGTCAGGTCGCGGTCGCGGCCTCGGACTCTTTATCGTGAAACAGCTTTTGGACTCGGAAGGATGCCACGTAGGCGTCGTACCTGAACGCAACGCTTCCGGGCGGTTATTCAAATTTCAGATCGACCTCCGGGGGGTGCTCAGTGCCTGATCCTTCTGCTATTGCCATGGCCCATACGGCTGCCGATGGGCTTCTTCAACTGCTCGGAATCGCGAAAGTATTCTGCGTAGATGATGTGTACGCTCAACGATGGTCGCTGGACGACATTCAGGCGGCACAGCTCGAGCTTTCCGCAGAGCAACTTCTGAGTATCATCCCTGATCTCGCCGCTCGAATACCCGAGGACCAGGACGCGCGGAGGGAGGTATTTCGCGCGGCATGGGCGCGGCTTGATGGACCGGCGCAAGAGGAACTTGCTCCGAAAATACTCACGGCTGCGCGGCAGAAATCGCCAGCAGTCGAAGACGACACAGGGGATGCCTCTGTTCTGCGAGAGATCGTGGGCCGTGACCGCCTAGTCGAACTTGCGCCGGCAGAGTGGACAAAGAGTGAGCCACAAATAATGGCAGACGCTGCCCGTGAACGATTCTTGGTGCTCTTCGACCAGGACCTGTCCCTCGCCAATGAATCGGCCACGGGCGGCATGGCATTCGTCAAAAACGTGCTCGCAAAAGACCCAACCGGGAAGTTGATGTGTGGCCTGCTAACCCATACTGCCACTATCGACAACGAACACCAGCGTTGGGAGGAATACGCGGCAAAGGACGGCGTGGATCGTGACCGCTTTGTCCTCGTGTCGAAGCAGTGGTTGAGCCTCGACCCGGTCGGATTCGCACGAATGCTAAAACTGGTCGCTCTGTCCCCAGACTGCGCAGCCCTAAAACGCAGCGTGAAGACAATAATCGAGTCCGTCACCAACGATTCTGCACAGCAAGTTGATAAGATTTCCGTATTCGACTTTGACCACATTGTATTTCGTTCTTGCCACACTGAGGGAGTGTGGGAACCCGATATGCTGCTCCGGCTTTATGGCATCTTTCAGCGGACGGCCGTCCGGCAGAAGGCGCACGCCGACGCAGAATTGGGGCGGCTACTTGACCGAGTCCGCCAAGTCAGCCTGATACCCACTGATTCGGACAGTTCTCCAGCAACGACTACGTGGAAGCTGCAACAGCAGGAGATGTACGACTCCGGCGATTATATCAATGGCTTGCACCTTCCGATCGACATTGGCGACATCTTTCAGAAAACGAGTGGCGGTAGCACAAAATCATTCATCCTGCTCGGACAGCCGTGCGATTTGATGGTGCGTGCAGACGGGAAGCGCTATCCAGAGACGGAGGACGTGTTGCTGGCGGAAATCGCGCCGCTTGAAAGAACACTGCCGATGGAAATCTTGGTCGCCGTCCAGTTTGCGCTGACCGAAACAAGCCTGCGTAATGTCATGCCCGAGCTAGCGGCCAAGCCGTTGCAGGAGTCGGACGCACGTCGCCAGGCATTCATTGATGCTTGGGCGAGCCTTAACGGTGAGCAGCAGGCATCCCGTCTTAAGGTCATTCTCACACAGGCCAAGATCAAGGCTCCACGCGAGCAAAAACCATACACCGAGCTTATTCCCTATTTTGGCGACAATCGCGAAGTTGAACATGTCGTTATGTTCCGTCGGGTCCACGTCGTCAACCCGTATGTGCTCGACCTCTGCGCATTCCACGACGACGGCGTAGCCCATATCGACACCACCGCCGTATGCCCTACCGGCTTAATGCCTGCATGGAAGCAGCGATACGAAGTGTCGCGGCAGCGAGCCGAGGAAATCCTCGGCCGATATGAGAAGTTTGGGAAAAACAAGACGAAGGATCAGACAGTCGAGGATGCATTCCGTGGCGATGCTATTCGGCTCTTCCCGCCCTCGATGGCGAACGGCGGCCTATTCAAAGGAACCGTTGAACTTAGCGCTGGTACCCGAAAACTCTCCTTCAACTGTAAGCGGGTAAAGCGGCTGTGTCGCCCGCGAGCACTTGCGTTGGCCCTCCAGTACGCGGCGTGCTTTAGTCGGCCAGCATTTGATCGGGACCTCGGAGCCAATGTGAAGCAGCATTGAGCTTTGATAGCCGACTCGCCTTCGCGCTGAATGACCCTGGCTGGGATAGCGTCTTGTCGTCACTGAAAAACGTACACTAGCGCGTACACTACCGTTTGCAAAACATGGTGTACTTGGTAAACTTGTTGACCGTACAGCACGCTTCCTAAGAGGCGTGGCCATCACAAGTTATGATTCCGCAAGAAGTTCCGGAAAATGAGCGAATCCCGCTCATAACCCGGAGGTCGGAGGTTCGAATCCTCCCCCCGCTACTTTTCTTCTTCCACAAGGACTTGCAGCAATGCAAGTCCTTTTTTGTTGGCGTCGCGAACGAAATCATCGTTTTGCAACGTTACGCAACGTATTCACGGACATTTTGTCATAATCTTGCTGCTTTCGACGCGCCCGTGACGGCCTCAGTGTCGAAGACCGTCAAGCCGTGCCCGGCTGTGCTTCTGCTTTCTGTGGCTGGTACCAGGCCATTTTACGGCGGCAACCATCTTTACAATATATCGGCACGGCTTACAATTGTCGGCGTGCGATCAAGGATCGGAGGATCGTTATGGGCCTTGGTAATGCCATCATGGTGCTGTGGCCGGTGAAGCCGGCTGGCAGGGGATTTGCGAAAGTGAGGTCACGATGTTGATTTTTCTAACCATCGCGTTGGTCGGGTTCGTCTATGTGCTGCTCACTTCCACCCTGGGCCATTTCACGCATGAGGCGACGACCGATGGCGGGCACGATGGGGGGCATGAGAATGGCACGATCATCTCGATTTTCAGCCCCAGGGTGATCGCCATGTTCATGATGGGGTTTGGCGGGGCCGGCGGGGTGGCGTACTTTTACCAATGGGGTTATCCCTGGAGCAGCGCCATTGGTCTGGGTTGCGGGCTGCTGATGGGGGCCATGATGTTTTATTTGCTGGACTTTTTTGCCCGCCAGCAATGCAATTCGCTGGTGGCAACGCAAGACCTGATTGGCCAAGCGGGCACGGTGGAAGTGGCCATCGGCGCTAACCAGCCGGGTGAAGTGGCGGTTTCCTATGCGGGTCGCTATGCCACCTATTTGGCCCGGGCCAAGGGCGGGAAAACAGTTAATCGCGGTTGTAAAGTAACGATTGTTGAAACAGTCGGCAGCGATCTCATTGTCGAGGAAGTCTAACCAAAGTCGAACGGAGGAATGGCATGTTGTTGGCGGATGGTTCGTTTGAGCTTAGCTCATTACTGATTCCCGGTTTGGTGCTGCTGCTGCTGGTGGCGCTGGTGCTCATCATCAAGGTGATGGCGTCACGCTACCAGAAAATTCCGCCCAATCAGGTGGCGATTGTTTATGGGCGCGGCACCAGTGTCACCGGCGCAGGGCAGTTGCAAGGCTGCAAGGTGGTTTCCGGCGGTGGTGTGCTGGTTTGGCCCATCTTCCAGGAAATCGCCTTCATGGATACGTCCATCTTCAATATGCCCATCCATGAAACCAATATCCCCAATAAGGACAACGTCAAGATTACCGTGGGCGGCTTTGCGGCCTGTAAGATTTCCACGGCGCCGGAAGACTTGCAATCGGCGGCGATGTCGTTTCTGGGGCAGGACCAGCCCCAAATCCAGAAGACCATCAGCAGCCTGATGATCGGGCATGTCCGCTCGATCATCGGCAAGCTGAACATCAACGAAATTCTGCGCGATCGCGATGCGTTCAATAAGATGGTGGTGAATGAAACCGCGCCGGAATTGAAGAAGATGGGCATTCAGATCGTGTCGCTGGTGATCCAAGACGTCAACGATGAGCATGGGTATATTGACGCGATGGGCAAGCGCACGGTGGCCGAGGCCATTCGCGACGCCGATATTACCGTGGCCCAGGCCAAGGCGGAGACGACCAAGAAGGTGAGCACGGCCGAAAAGGACGCGGCGATTATCCAGGCGCAAAACGCGGTGATGGTCGCCGAAGCTGAGAAGGATCGCGATATCAAGCGTGCCACGTTCAAGGCGGCGGCGGACACGGAAAAGGCCAAAGCGGACAACGCGCTGGCGATTGCCACCGCCAGCCAACAGCAGACCTTGAAGGTTGCCGAAGCCGACCGCGACGCGGCCCAGGCGCAGGCGCAAATCTCGGTGCAGGAGAAGGAAGCCAAGCGTGTGGAGCAGCAGTTGATCGCGACGGTAGTGCGGCCCGCGGAGGCGGCCAAGCAGGCGGCGATTATTAAGGCGGAAGGCGACAAGCAGGCGGCGATCCTGCAAGCCGAGGCGGCCAAGGAAGTGGCGGTTCGCCATGCCGAGGGCGAAGCCGAAGCCGCCCGGCGCTTGGGTGAAGGCCAGGCGGCGCAGACGCTGGCGACGTTGAACGCCAAAGCCACCGGTGAAGCGGCCATTACCAAGCAGGCGTTGATGGCCAAAGCCGAAGGTGAAGCGGCGCAAAAAGGCTTGGTGCTCAAGGCGGAAGCCGAAGGCACCGCCGCCCTGGCCGATGCCTGGGCGAAGATGACCGACGCGCAGCGGCTGTTTTACATTTTGGATCGCTTGCCGTTGCTGATCGACAAGTCCGGCGACGCCGGGGCCAAGATCATGCAGTCGGTGTTTGAGCCAGTGGCCGCGGGCTTGGCCAAGATCGACAAGATCAGCATCACTGACATTGGCGGCACGGGCCGCGGTGTGCAGCAGATCGGCGGGCTAGTGCCGCAGGTCGTGTTCGATGCTATTGCCCAATTCAGCGCCCGTGGCATTGACTTGAAAGGCATGCTCGCCAAGGCCGGTGTCAATGTGGACGAGCTGCTGGAAAAGGTTGGCATTCCCAGCCACCCGGCCAAACCCGCGCCGGGTACGCCTGGTCCGAGCAAGACGGCGTGAGCCATCCCCTTCACGCGCCCCGCGCATGGCACGGGCCAAACGCCACTGCTAGACTGCACGGCTATGATCAAGCTGTCGCCAGAAGCGCTGGAGCGTCGGATCGCCGAATTGTCGGCCATCATTGCCGCCGCAACCGTGCGGCCCAAGCCCAAGGCCCAGGCGCGGATCAACCGCGGCATGGCCTATGGCCAGCAGGGCAAGCCAGTTTTGGCGTTGGCGGATTTTACCGCCGTGCTGGACCGGCCCGGCGCCGACGCTGACCAGCGGGGCGTGGCCCTGCTGGAACGCGGCCTGATTTACAGCCAACAAGGCCAACTGGATTTGGCTTTGGCGGACTATACCGCCGTCGTGGAACTGCCCGGCGCCGATGCCGCGCAGAAGGCCAACGCCCTGCTCGACCGCGGGGTAGTCTACAGCCAGCAGGGCAAGCCGGATTGGGCCTTGGCCGATTGGACCGCCGTGCTACACCTGCCCGACGTTTCCGCCGCCGCCAGGGCCAAGGCGCTGGTCAACCGCGGCATCATCTATAGCCAGCAAGAAAAAACCGATTTAGCCATGGCCGACTTTACCGCCGTCGTCAATCTGCCCGACGCCCCCGCCGCGCAGAAAGCCGATGTCTTGCTGCGCCGCGGCTTTGTCTACGGCCAGCAGGGCCAGACCGATTTGGAATTGGCCGACTACACCGCGGTCATCGACCTGCCCGATGTCCCCACCGCGCAGAAGGCCAAGGCCCTGCTGAACCGCGGCATCACGTATGGCCGGCTGGCCAAACTGGATTTGGCATTGCGCGACTATCGTGCCGTGATAGACCTGCCCGAGGCCCCCGCCACGCAAAAAGCGCAGGCGCTGTTCACCCGCGGCAGCACCTATGACGGGCGGGGCGACATTACTTTGGCCTTGGCCGACTATACCGCCGTGGTGGACCTGCCCGCGGCCCCGGCAGAACTCTGTACTCTGGCACGCGCGAATCTGCGCCGGCTGGGTGGCGGCACCATCTAAAGCGGAACCCTCATGACCAGCGGCCAGGCGACGCGAAAGTCCAAGTCGATTCTGCGGGCCGTGGCCCTGCGCGTGCTGGCTTACACTATCCTTTGCCTGATCGTCATCTTCGCACTGGTTGATTTCCGTACCCTGCCGCTGCCTGAAGTAGTCAGCGCAAACCGACCCGCGGAACCGGCCGGCGCCGGGCCTGCCTGGCCGCAGATGCGCGGGCCTGGTTACGATGCCCACTCGGTGGAAACCGGACTGGCCGATTCCTGGCCGGTGGATCGTCCGCCGCTGCTGTGGATGAAGAAGATCGGTGCCGGCTATTCGGGGTTGATCGCTGTTGGCGGCTGCGTGTATACGCAAACGCAAACCCTCACGGGGCAGAGCGTGCTGGCCATGAATGCCGATACCGGCCAAACAATTTGGGAACACCGTTACGCGCGGCCATACCAAGCCGGCGGCATGTTTCCCGGTCCCCGCGCCACGCCCACTTGGCGCCACGGCAAAATCTACTTTGCCGCGCCCGATGGGCTGGTGGGTTGTCTGGATGCCGGCGATGGCCACGCGCTTTGGTCGGTCAATGTCCGCCAGCAATTTGACGGGCACGGCTATACTTTCGGCTACGCTTGCTCGCCGGTCATCGAAGACGACAAAGTGATCCTGCCGGTGGGCGGGCCGATGGCTTCGGTGGTGGCACTGAATGCCCAAACCGGGGCGACCATCTGGGCCGCGGGCAGCGCGCCCGCCTCTTATGCCTCGGCGTTGCCCATCACCTTTCAGGGCCGCTGCCAAATCGTGGCCTCTCTACAAAACGCGCTGGCGGGGTTCGACCTGCAGACCGGCCGTCTGCTCTGGCAACAGGGCTATTCCCAGGGTTATGACGAACACGCCGCCGCCCCGCTATATGATGAACCGTACCTGCGGACGATGCAGGCTTTCGGCGCCGGCTCCGACTTGTACAAGCTGGAAGCGGCGCCGGCGGCAACGGGCGACGCCAGCCCCGGTTGTCAGATCAAACGCCTGCGCCATGATACGCCGATGAGCAACGATGTCGCCTCCAGCGTGTTGGTAGACGGCTTTGTCTATGGTTTCGACCTGCATGACACCCAGACCACCATGGGCCGGCCGTCGCGCGGGACGTTCCGTTGCCTGGATTTTCGCACCGGCCAGGTGTGCTGGTCCAGCGACCAGCCCGGTCAGGCCAGCATGGTCGTGGCCGACGGCAAGCTGCTGCTGCTCAACGATCGTGGCCAAGCGCGGTTGGTCCGCGTCGATCCGCAACGTTACCAGGAACTGGCCTGTGCGGACATCTTCCCCGGCGAAACCTGTTGGACCGCGCCGGCGTTACAGGGCGGGCGGTTGTACTTGCGCAGCCCCAGCCGCGCGGCGTGCCTGTTCGTCGGCAAACCCGAAGGTATGACTCCCCGGCAGCACGCCTTGGCGGCATCCATGGCGGCGATCCCCAAAGTGACGCGGAGTGATCTAACCTGGTTGGTAGGCGGTGAGCGGCAATACCCCTTCGAGTTGCCAGACCGGCGCGAACTGACACGCTGGTATCTGTTTTCCCTGGCGGCGCTGGTGGCGGCGGCGCTGTTGGCCAGCGCCACCTACGCGGTGTTGCGGCTCTGCTGCCGCACGGCCCGGCTGCCCGCCACCGTGGTTTTCTGGGCCGGGCTAGTGGTATTCGGCATCGTCGCCACCCCGCTGGCCAACCGCTACGGCGGCCAATTCATCTTCACCTGGCCGCTGACACTGCTGGCGGTTCATCAACTGGCACTGGCCGCTGTGACATGGCCGACACCAGGCAAACGATCCGATTGCTGGCCCATCGCGGGCGCCGGGTTGTTGGTTCTCACCTGCCTGCTCTATTTCTACCTCACCCGGCAATTGAGTCTGGCACCCGCCTGGTATTTTCTGCTCACGCTTCCCGCCACCTGGCCGTTAGCCATCCCCGCCGTCCGCCAGCTTTGTCGTCATGGCAGCCCACTGGCAGCCAGCATTCTCTGGATGCTCGCCGTCTTCACCCTCCACTTTGGGACGTCGGCCGGCGTCATGCTCCTGCGCACCGCCTGCCGCTAACTGCGAATCAGGAAATAAAGCTCCGATTGTTCCACTGAACTCAAGCCTTCCGCCGCCGCCGACCCAGCAGCGGGATGCCGCCGAGGAGCAACAGGCTCAGGCTCGCAGGCTCGGGAATCGCCGCAGTAATGCCCGCTGGACTTACCTCGCTGCTCACGCCCGGTTCGGATGCCGGTAGATCAGCCGCAGCCAACGCCCCGCCTAGCGGCTTGGCCAGGTCGGAGGCGGTCAGACTCGCTGAAGCCGTTAGACTGTCAGCGCCGATAAGTGTCCCGGCGGTTAGCCTGGTGTCGTAGTTCGGAGCCATCGCCTGATAGTCCAAGATATCCACGTGGCCATCGTGGTTGAAATCGCCTTGTGACCAATCATAAGTCCCGGCTTCATCATAATGCGGGGCCATCTGCTGATAGTCCAGAATGTCCACCGAACCATCCAGGTTGGCGTCGCCAGCCAAGGTGTAGGCCACCTCCACGTTGCCGGTGGGCACGGTGCTGATCTCGGTATGATCGGCATACCCCACGGCATACTTGCCGGCGGTGCTGGAGTTGGCATTGGCGGCGATCACCGTGCCGCTGACGATGGCGCCGTTGCTGGCATTGCTGGCGTTGCCGTTGTTGCCGGCGCCCCAGGCCACCGCATTGATCACCGCCGCCAGCGGCGAAGTGCCGTTGCCGTAGTTCAGCAGCACGGCGTTGTTGCTGATGTCCAAGGTTGAACCGCTGGCGATGGTGACCAAGCCTTGCGTGGGCTTAATGCCGCCAAGCACGCCGGGGGTGCTGGCCGCGGCCAGGGTCACCGTGTTGGCCAAGCTGCCGTTGCCGATGGTCAGAGTGCCGGTGCCGGTAAGCTGGCCGATGGTGCCGTTGCCGGTGATCTGCACCAAGCCGTTGTTGAGGAGGCTCGCTTGCGCGAAGCTGGTGACCGTGAGACTGCCATTGACCGTAGTGTTGCCGGCGGTGCCGTTGCCGCTGGTGTCGGCCAGCGTGGCCACCGTGCCGGTGCCGTTGACGGTCAGCGTGCCGTTATTGATGAGACTCGCTTGTGACAAAGTGCTGGCCACCGTGAGACTACCATTCACCGTGGTCGTGCCGGTGCCACTGAGGTTGCCCAAAGTCTGGCTGCCGGTGAATTGCAGCAAGGTATTGTTGGTGACGTTGCTGCCGGAGAGCAAACCATTGCTGGCGGCGGTGATAATCAGCGTGCCGGCATTGACCGTGGTCCCGCCGGAATAGGTGTTGGCGCCGGTTAATGTCAGCGTATTGGTGCCGTTCTTAACCAGCGCAGTGGCATTGCCGGCGGCACTGTCGGCGATGGTGCCGTTGCCGATGGTGTAGGGATTATTGGAATTGTTGATGGTCACCAGGCCGGGCTTGAGCGTGGCACCGGCCAGATCAACGGTGAAATTGCCGCTGGCGGTGTCGTCGAAGACCACCAGATCGTTATCGGCATAGATGGCGGCACTCTGCCAATTGCTGCTGGCGGTGTCCCAACTGGCGCTGGCGTTGCCGCTCCAGACCACGGTAGCCGGGCCGCTGGGGATAATGTTGGCGTCAATGGTGACCGCGATGCTGCCGAGGGTGGTGTTGCCGGACGTATTCTCGCTGAACGGCGTGAAGGTGAGAGTC
>Ga0316217_10000106_pt1 | contig 127069 bp, 108 predicted proteins | sample 1anoAmetaG_FD_203633 | JGI IMG/M metagenome (GOLD analysis project Ga0316217, IMG submission 203633) | Freshwater microbial communities from Trout Bog Lake, Wisconsin, USA - 1anoA | ecosystem: Environmental > Aquatic > Freshwater > Lake > Hypolimnion/Profundal zone | place: USA: Wisconsin... | reverse complement strand
TGATATCAGATTGCTGCTCCGCAGCAGCCTCACGGACCAGTGTTTCCAGGCGCTCCGCGACATCACCGACGAGCACCTTCCGGCGATACTTTGGGCACCAAATTACGTGGTATTTGCATGAATAAACTACATTATTGTTGCTTTTGTATTTCATAGTATCATTATACAGTACATCACCATATAATACAAGTCAAAGTCAAAACCGTAGCCTTATATCCCCATGCCTGAAGGCAGGGGCTTTACGGCAACTCTCGGTAAGGACGCGGGGAGAGTGCAAAGACACTCCCTTCCATGGCTGAAACCTTAAATCTGTTTCTGCCGCAGGCCTGCACCGAATTTGCCATACTCGGCGTCGGAGATCAGGATGTGGTCGATTTTGCCACTCTTTCAGGAAGGTCAGTACTTCAAAGGATAACTGCTTTTTGCCTTCATGGAACATCTTCTGAAAATCGAATAGCTTGCGCCAAAAGGCGTCGTGCTCCGCGGTGTGGCGCTTCAACCCTGGATAGTTGTGGGCTGCCATCCATTTTTCCTCGGCTGAAAAGTGGAATTGCGCATAGTCGATAAGCCGGTCAATGACGATTCGCGTCGCCTCCCCGCCCACTTTCGCCATGAAGTTCCCATGGGCCTCATTGAGCAGACGAATGAGCTCTTTGTGGTGGTTGTCGAAATGCTCCAGATTGACTGAATAGCTCATATCCCAATCGAAAAATGGCACTGGATCCTCCCGGTCAGCTCGATCCGAAACTGCCAGTTCTGGCAGTCGGCAGTTTCTCCTACACGTATCGGCAGAAACCTTTCCATCATGACTGAAGGAAAATTATATTTCACCTATCTGTGGCAACCTGCAAGCAGTCTATGACGCCTGGCAGGGGAGTTTGGAACCTGGCCAACGTCGGGGTTCCTGCTTGGTTTGGCATTTCCTTATTTCTTGCACTATTTTCGACCATTTCTTCCACATTTCCTGACGATAAAGGAAACGAGCCACTTGTCCGCATTCGTGGGAATCAGGACCGTGGCTCCGGAACCATCTAAAGGATACGGAGTCGCATGCCGCGCGTTTGACCCCAATCGGGCGCCGGCCGCGCACTTTTCCTGTGGAGAATCACCATGAGTACTACAGATTGGCTCAGCGCTGGTTACGCCGGGTCTGACCCGCTGGGACTTACGGCGGCAGCCCAGGCGGTGCAGGACAATCGCACGCAGCTTGCCCAATTCGCCATCGCCCAGGCCGCAACCGCCATGAGCGCCGGCAAGAACGACGAGGCGATCACGGCCTTTAAGAAGGCCCTGGTCTTCGATTCCAACAATACCACGGCCTACAACTACCTCGGGCAGTTGTACCTGTCCAAGGGAGATACCGGCAACGCGGTCAAGTCATACCAGCAGCTGGTACGCATCCAGTCCAATCCCACCACGCAGGATACCTCGACCAATGCCCCTACCCTGGAAGCTGCAACGCTCGGCCTGGCAAACTCATTTTTGCAGGCCAAGCAGTACACCCAGTCGGAACAGCAGTTCAAAGCCGCCGCCAAGTTGAATCCCCAAGATCCGGTGCCCCCCTATACGCTGGGGCAACAGTACCTCACCCAAGGGCGCTACAGCGACGCCTTGACCCAGTTTCAACAGGCAGGGAAACTTTCGCCCAATGACGGCAACGTCTATTTTGCCATGGGTTCCGTCTACAATGCTCAAGGTAATTTCAGTGCCGCGGCGACCGCGCTGCAGACCTCCATCCAGCTCAAGCCGAACTTTCCCTCGGCCAACTACCAGCTGGGCATAGCGTACAACGGTCTTAACTACCAGACCGGGGTCCAGCAACAGGTATCAATTCTGAACGGTACCGATGGCAATCTGGCCGCGCAGCTGACTGCGGCGATCAAGCCGACCATGGTGAGCCTCGACACCAGCAATCCTGCCAACACCTTTAACCCGTTTCTCGGTCTGGCAACTCCTCTGCTTGTTGAAGACCCCACTGATCTTTCCAAGCCCAACAGTTCCCAGATGATGTCTGCCGTCATTCAGTTCAGTAGCAACATGGACATGGCTTCCATAACCAACCCCGGGAACTGGGGTATCTCTATGGGTAACAGCACCCAGTCCGGTTATTATAATGACCTGATGCCCTTGTCCGACAAGGATGTCACCATCCCGGAGGAACCGGTATCGGTGACCTATGATGCAACCAGCGATGAAGCCACGGTAAATTTCGAGCTCAATCAAAATAGCACGAACGATGCGACCATCGACCCTCAGCATGTGGTTTTCAGCTATAACGGACAGGATGCTGCCGGGCAAAGTATGGATCCAACTGCCAACGCCATCGACGGAGGTACCGATGCCGGGTTCAGTTCAGGGGTCGATATTTATGCCTGAAGGGTGGAGCAGTTTTTGAACTCGCTGCTTTGGAGCGGCTGGTAGCCTGCAGGAAGGAGATGGTGGGGAGTTGAGCTCCCTGCTCGCTACCCGGTGAGGTGGTTCTGTTCCGGGGATTTTCTTGACAAACGAATGTCAGGTCGCTACCTTGCCAGTCGAAGTTTGCCGAAAAATACCCCAGTGAAAAGGACCACCGATGAGCAAACTCGACGAGGCGCTGATTGTATTGCGCAAAGACATGGAAAACCCCGAAAGCCAGTCCGCGTACTATGACCTCTTTCTCAACACGACCTTCTTCGTCCCCACCATGGTTTCCGAGTCGGCGCAAGATCAGGCCTGCGAGGTGACGGAGGGCCAGGCGACTCCGCTTGTCATGGAGAGCGAGGGGGACCACTACCTGATGATCTTCGATTCCCTAGAGCGCGTTACTGCCTGGGCCAAGGAAGAGGTGGGTTGCGTCGAGGTGCCGGGCCATGTCCTGGCCATGACCAGCGAGTCCCCGCTGCATTGGGCGCTGAACGTTGATACCGACTGGGCCAAGCCGTTCATCCCCGCCGAGATCGCCTGGCTCAAGAATGTGGTGGAGCAGTGCAACGCGGCGGCGGAAAAAATGAGCTCTGAAGGCTAATTTATTTCCCCACATTATCCCCATTTCTTCCTCATTTACGTGCTACCACAAAGAACCGTAGCACTGTTCGGCCCGGCATCGCACGCCATGCGCCACGAGGGAGGATTTTTTTATGGCTGTCACAAATACAGTTCCTGCTGATGAAATGGCGCCTTGTTTGGTAGAGGCACTCGCTCTCAGTGTAAGGGCGCACAATGTTTTGAAAAATCAGGGTATCGTAACTATCGGTGACCTGGTACGTGCTGATGCCAAATCCCTGCTCGCGGCGCAGAACTGCGGTAGGAAGACAATTGCGGAAATCATGGCCTGCCTGAAAATGATGGGCCTGAAAATGGTCAACAGTGATGCCATCTTTCCCGACGAGATAATCGACGGGTACGCTGCCGCACTCCGCGGGCACAGGCCCGGTAATTACGCGAGGATGACGCCTTGAAAAAAATACTGCTCATGTGCTCTTTAACTCTTGCCGCCAGCTTTATTGCCGCCGGTTCCTATGCCGCCGATTCCGGATACCATCTGCTGCAGAGGCTCAAGGTGGGGGGCGAGGGGGGGTGGGATTACCTCACGGTGGACAGCGCAGCCCGGCGCCTGTACCTTTCCCGCAGCACCCATGTCATGGTCATCGACCTCGACACCGGCAAGATGGCAGGCGACATCCCCGATACGCCGGGAGTGCACGGCATCGCGCTGGCGCCCGAACTGAACCGCGGCTTTGTCAGTAACGGCAAGGCCGATAGCGCCACCATCTTCGACCTGAAGACCCTCAAGGTGCTCTGTGTAGTGCAGACCGGGGGAAACCCCGACGCCATCCTGTATGATCCCGCCTCCCGAAAGGTGTTCACCTTCAACGGACGGAGCAAGGACGCCACGCTCTTTGACGCCGCTTCGGGACAGTTGCTCGGTACCATCAAACTCGGGGGGAAACCCGAATTCGCCGCCTGCGACGGCAAGGGGAAGGTCTACGTCAACATCGAGGACACTAACGAGGTGGTGGAGATCGACAGCCTCAAGGGGCGCGCCGCGCGCAGGTTCTCCCTGGCTCCCTGCGACGAGCCGACCGGCATGGGGTTCGACCCGGCCCTGCACCGGGTGTTCTCGGGGTGCCACAACAAGATCATGACGGTGCTGGATGTTTTGGCCGGCAGGGTGGTCGCCACCGTCCCGATCGGTGCCGGTGTCGACGCCAACGCCTTCGACCAGGGGACCGGGCTTATCTTCAGCTCCAACGGAGACGGTACCCTTACCGTGGCCCGCCCGGCCTCTTCCGGCGGGTACCAGGTGCTGCAGACGGTCGGCACCCAAAAGGGGTCCCGGACCATGGCGCTCGACCCCAAAACCCACACCGTCTACCTCCCGGCGGCACAGTTTGTCCCTGCCAAGGGATCGGCGACGGGCGCCAAGGGGCGGCCGGTCATGGTGCCGGGGAGCTTCGAAGTGCTGGTGGTCGGGAAATAGGGCGCCCCTTGTCAGTGCTCTGGCACCTTTTGGTCGTTTTGTGGTTGCGATTTCGGCCAGGGTGCGGATGCCGCAGTCACAGCAGGCTTTCCACCCGCCGGTTCAGAGACTCCAGCGAGGCGCTCCCCACGATCTTGTAACGTATCACTCCGCTTCGGTCCGGATGAAGGTCTTCGGCACGCCAACCACCTCGTACCCCCGCGCCACCTTGGTCTCCAGGTCCGTGAAAACCTGGTAGCTCAGCTTCATTCCGGCCATGAAGCTCCGCAGCGTCTCCCTGGGCTACCCCACATTGACCGTCAGGATGGTGAACCCCCTTTTGCCGTACCTGGAAACGACTCCATGGCAGGCATCTCCTCCCGGCAGGAACTGCATCCAACTGCCCAGAAATGCAGGATGACCATCTTCCGTCGAACGTCGTCGGGAACCCGCAAGGAGCGCCCCCCCAGCTCCGAGAGGGTTACCCACGGCGGCAGCTCCCCGATGCGCAGCGGACCCCGCTCCCGGGCCGGGGCTGCGCGCGCCGCCACGACGATGGCAGCCAAAGGAGGCAGAGGGTGCGCAGGCCAAATGCCGTGGCGCAGGTCAGATTTTACCGTTGTCACGGTTCCTCCTTAGCGCCCACCCTCTAGGTTGCACGTCGTCGCACTCGATCGGCTCCTCCAGGTAGTGGATCCCCTGGGTGATCACCCCCGCGGCATCGAGAATGATCTCCAGGGGGGAGCTGCTCCAGGCCGCGGCGGCGCGCCAGCGAGGCGGTGCCGCCGGCCCGGGTACGCACCGCGCGTCACCCATCCCTGCGCGGAAAAGTGCTGTCAGCGCAACCGCCTGATGAGGGAGCTGGCCGATGAGGTCGTGATCGCCTAGGCCTCGCCGGAGGGAGCCTGGAGCGGCTTTGCCGCGAGTTCTTGGGGGTGAGAACGGTGCGCTGCGTCATGCAGGCTGGGAAAGGGAGACCGCCGGAGCGCTAGGCCACCCCCTGCCGTCACGGTTTTTCGCCCCGGTGCCCCGGCAACATGACGGCGAGTTCCAGTGCGTTTCTGGGCGCGGCGGCGCCTGCATCGTTATTGAAAAAGATAAAGACGTCCCGTTGGTGCGACAGATGGGCCTTGATCCTTTCCGCCTCTTGTTCCAGTTGACCCCTGGTGTACTCACCCTGGTAGTTTCCTTCAGTTCCATGTCTGCGCAGGTAGACAAAGCCCGCGGTGACCGGTGCGTCGTCCAGGAAGGGAGGCCGGTCCGCCATGCAGAGCGCGGCCTGGTGAGCCTTGCAAAGCCCGATCACCTTGGGGCAGAGCCAGCTCTCGTTTCTGAATTCCAGGGCGCTTGGCACCCGGTAGTGCTCCAGCAGGCCGAGGAGGCTCTCCAGCCGGTCCGGCTCGCACTTAGAAGTCCGACGGGAATTGCCAGAGCACCGCCCGCAGTTTTTCCTTGAGCCGCTGGGCGGAGGCGAAGAACCGGTCCAGCGGCCCCTCGACATCCAAAAGCCTCTTCAGGTGGGTGATGTACCTGCTAACCCTCAGGGCGAAGCAGATATCCGCACCGCTTTCCTCATGCCACCTGGTGAACGCCTCTGGTCTGGGGAGGCGGTAAAAGGTCACGTTGAGTTCGATGAAGCCGCTGCAGCCGATGTGGAGATCCGTCATGGCTCACCTCGTCCCCCGTTGCAAGCTACCAGGACCGCTGCCAGCGCAGTCCCAGGTAATCCGGTCCGATGACCGGGGCCAGGTGTGTCCCGCTTTGCGGCGTGACGAACAGCTTGCCCACGCAGTAGGCGAGCAGGCTGGCGGCGATCACGTCACGGGGGTGGTGATCATTGTTATCCACGCGCACCCAGGCGACATACCCGGTGGCGATCCAGGCCGGCACGCCGTACTCCCAGCCGTAGCGCTCCTCCAGGAACGAGGCGCCCGAGGCGGCGAAGGCGACATGCCCTGAGGGGAAACCGTAGCCGTCCCCGTTGGGACGCTGGCCCAGGCTCGTGTAGTTGAAACCGAGCCGGGCGACCGAGTTCAGCAACTGGTTGGCGAGGAGGTTACGCAGCCACTGCTTCTCCCCTTCGGTATCGTCCTTGGCATAGGCGAGGGCGAGGGCGGTCACCGGGATGGCCGACATCACCACGTGACCCGATATTTCGCTGACGCCCCGGGCTGCGGTCGGCGCGACGAAAAGGGTGCAGAACAGCAGGACGGGGGCGGCCAGGCGGCCAAGCTTTGGCATCGTGGTGGACTCCTTGGTGTGGTAAAGTAACAGCTAACTAATTGATTCGCTGTAATACTCAAGTATACCCGCGGCGAAGCAGAGGACCAGCAGAAAAACCCGGTGCACCAAGGAGCACCGAACATGGTGATCAAAGCGCCTCCCGGCCCTTCACCAAGGGGGTGGGGACGGGATACCTTCAAAAAGAGGAGAGCAGGGGACCCGTTGCTGGAAGGTCATGGGAAAAAGCAGAGAGAAATTATCTGTGGCTGGTACCGGCGCACGGAAAAAAAGGCGGGGCCTTGAGAGCCCCGCCTGGTTTTTACCGTGAGTGAAAGGGTGCCAAGGTTACATCTTGTGGCACTTGTCGCAGTCGCCTGCGCTGGAGAACGCTTCCTTGCCGTTGTGGCAGGCTCCGCACGATTTGCCCTGCTCCATGTCGCCCATGGTGTTATGCTTGGCACCGACCTTGAACGGGAAGATCTTGGTGTGGCAGTCGGCGCACTTGAATGCCTCGATGTGGAAATCGTGGCTGAACTTGACCTCGCCGGTATTCGTCTTGAAGGTTATGACGCCCGGCTTGAACCCCTTGTGGCACTTGTTGCAGTCGCCGGCCACGGAGAAGGCTTCCTTGCCGTTGTGGCAGCTGCCGCAGGACTTGCCCTTTTCCATCTCGGCCATGGTGAAATGCTTGAGGCCTGCCTTGAAGGCGAACAGCTTGGTGTGGCACTCCCGGCAGTTGAAGGCGGCGGTGTGGATGTCGTGGCTAAAGGTGGCCGGTGCGATCCCCTGGATCGTGAAGACGATGTCGTGGGGCTTCATCCCCTTGTGGCAGGTGCCGCAGTTCCCCTGTACCGTGAACGCCTTCTTGCCGTTGTGGCAGGCTCCGCAGGTCTGCCCCTTTTCCATCTGCGCCATGGTGGCCGGCCCGCCCTTGCCGGTGATTACCTTGCCGTTATGGCACGCCCTGCAGTCGCCGTTCAGCTTGCCCAGGTGGTTTGCGTGGCTGAAGACGATGTCGCCTGCGCCCTTCACTTTGAACTCTATGTTGCGCGGCTTACCTTTGTGGCAGCGTACGCAGCTCTTGGGGTCACTAACACTGAATGCCTTGACACCCGTATGGCAGGCACCGCATGACTTGGTCTTTTCCATGTCGGCCATGGTATAGTGCTTGCGATCTTTCAGATTGAAAATTGCGTTGTGACATACCTTGCAATTGTTATTATACTGTTTGAGGTGGATCTCGTGGCTGAAGGTGACCGGATCGGCGTTTTTAACCGGGAATTTGATGTCTTTTGTCTCCAGCGACCAGCAGGACAATGGCGCAGAGCAAATGATGAGCAGCGTAAGAATGGCGAGGCGAAACTGCATGGTACACTCCTTCTTAAGGCGGTATTTTTGCTTTGCCGACCCGGGCGTAAGCCGCCATAATATACACAGGGAATCTGCCACCGTCAATTCAAAAGTATTGATGGTTTTTTATGTTAGTATTCAGACCAGGAGAGTTTTCCGGGGGGCGATAATGAAAATAGCGTTGCTGTTTCTCGTGCTGCTGCAGTTGTTCCCATCGGCGGTTCAGGCCGCCTTTTACCAGTGGGATGACGCCGGGGGGGTGACCCATTTCACCGACGACCCGGACAAGATTCCGGCGCGCTACCAAAAACGCGCAAAAAAGCTCGACCTCTCCGAAGCGCCCCCCGCGTACCGGGGTGCCAAGCCGGGGGCACAGCCTTCCCCGCAGGGGGGCGCGCCGAGCGTCATTGAGTCGGCGCCGCTTAGCTACGGCGGGCAATCGGAGCAGTGGTGGCGCAACCGTTTTGCCTCTTTGCGCGGCGAATTGCAGTCGCTTAGCGAGGGACTTCCCGACAAGCAGGCGAAGCTCTCCGAATTACGGCGCAAGAGGGCCATCTATATGCGGGCCCAGGACCGCGAGGCGGTGAACAGCATGCAGGCGGTGATCTCCGCCGACGAGCTGCGCATCTCGGAATTGCAGAAGCAGATCGCCGAACTGGAGGGTGAGGCGTCCCGCTCCGGCGTCCCGACCGCATGGCGCCAGTAGCTTTGCGTCCCCCATTTTATTAGCGGTTGCGGGCTTAGTTAAGCTGTGCTATAAAAAATTGCCGCTTTTAACCGGGGAGACGCCAGATAACATGAACGGAATTGACAGGATAATAGATACCGCGCTCGCCGAGGACATCCACACCGGCGACATCACCACCCTCGCCATGCTCCCCAAGCCGCGCCGCATGCGCGCGCGCCTGGTCGCCAAGGAGCCGATGGTGCTCGCGGGGCTGGCCGTTGCCGAGAGGGTCTTCACCCGGCTGGATCCTTCCACCAGTTTCGAGTCCCTCTTCGCCGACGCCGACCAGGTGCAGGCGGGGGAGGTGATAGCCCGCCTGACCGGGGACGCCGCGGCGCTCTTGCAGGGGGAACGGGTGGCGTTGAACCTCCTGCAGCGTATGTGCGGCATCGCCACCCAGACCGCCGAATTTGTCAAGGAAATCGAGGGGACTGGCGCGCGGGTGGTCGACACCCGGAAGACCACCCCGGGACTGAGAGTACTGGAGAAGTACGCGGTCCGGGTAGGGGGGGGAACCAACCACCGCACCGGGCTCTACGACGGAGTGCTCATCAAGGAGAACCATATCGCCGCGGCCGGAGGCATCCTGGAGGCGGTACGCCGGGCGCGCTCCTACATACCGCACACCCTGAAGATCGAGGTGGAGACCGAGACCCTGGAGCAGGTGGCGCTCGCCCTGGAGGCCGGCGCCGACATCATTATGCTCGACAACATGGGGCTGCAGCAGATGAGCGAGGCGGTGCTGCTGATCGGCAAGCGTGCACTGGTGGAGGCTTCCGGCGGGGTGCACCTGGGGAGCATCAAGGCGATCGCCCAGACCGGGGTGGACATCATCTCGGTGGGAGCGCTCACCCATTCGGTGCGCGCGGCCGACATCTCCATGCTGATGGAGGAGTATTGAAAGAGGAGTCCCTGGACGGACAGATCCTGGCGCTCTTGCGCGAGGGAGACGGCTTCGGCTCGGGAGAGGCGCTCAGCCGGCTTCTGGGGATCTCCCGCACCGCGATATGGAAGCACGTCAAGGGGCTCAGGAGCCAGGGGTACCGCATCGAGGCGGTCCCGGCCAGGGGGTACCGGCTCGCCGGGTCCCCGGATCTCCTCACCCCGCTCGACCTCTGTGCGGGGCTCGACACCCGCAGGATCGGCTGTCGACTGGTCTGCCTCAGGGAGACCGAATCGACCAACCAGGTTGCCTTCCGGATGGCAGAGGATGGAGCTCCGGAGGGAAGCGTGGTGATCGCCGACGCCCAGAGCGCGGGGAAGGGGAGGCTCGGCCGGGTCTGGCTCTCTCCCGCCGGCGTGAACCTGTACTGCTCGATCGTGCTGCGCCCCCCGATCTCGCCGGTTGCCGCCTGCCAGCTCACCTTTCTCTCCGTGGTCGCCGTGGCGCGCGCCATCGAGAGTTGCACTGAGCTCGTCCCGCAGATCAAGTGGCCCAACGACATCCTGGTCTCGGGGAAGAAGGTCGCGGGGCTTTTGAACGAGATGAATGCGGAAACGGAAAAGGTGAACTTCGTGGTGCTCGGCATCGGGGTGAACCTGAACATGCGGCACTCCCAGCTGGGGGAGGGGGTGCGCCATCCCGCCACCTCGCTTTTGGAGGAGGGTGGTGTCCCGGTGGACCGGACGGCTTTCACCCGCGCCTTGCTGCGCGAGCTGGACGCGCTTTACGAGCGCTTTCTCCTCGAGGGGGAAGGGCCGGTCCGGGCCGAGTGGCTGGAGCGCTCCGCGATCCGCGGTCGCCGGGTCCGGGTGAGTTACGGGTCGCGCGACTTCTGCGGCGAGGTCCGGGGGGTGGATCCCTTCGGTGCCCTGCTGGTGGAGACCCCCGACGGGGTACTGGAGACGGTGCTCTCCGGCGACGTGACCCTGGTTTGATGGCATCTTTTGGAGGTTTCCCTTGCTGCTGGTGATCGACGTCGGGAACAGCAACATCGTGCTCGGCATTTACAACGAAGAAAAGCTGGTCAAGGACTGGCGGGTTTCCACCGACAAGTTCAAGACCACGGACGAATACGGCATACTGTTTCACGACCTGTTCCGCCTGTCGGGAATCGCCTTTTCCGACGTGCAGGACATCATCGTCTCCTCGGTGGTGCCGACCCTGACCGGCGTCCTGGAGAAGCTGGCCCGCCAGTACTTCGAGATCACCCCCTACGTGGTGGGGCCGGGGATCAAGACCGGCATGCCGATCCACTACGACAACCCGAAGGAGGTGGGCGCCGACAGGATCGTCAACGCCATCGCGGGGTTCGAGAAGTACCGGTCCGCGCTCATCATCGTTGATTTCGGCACGGCGACCACCTTCGACTACGTGAACCGCAAGGGCGAGTATCTGGGCGGCGCCATCGCCCCCGGGTTGATGATCTCCATGGAGGCGCTGTTCCAGAAGGCGAGCAAGCTCCCCCGGGTGGAGATCGCGCGCCCCCCCAGCATCATCGCGAAGAACACGGTCAACTCCATGCAGGCGGGGATCTTCTTCGGCTACGTGGGGCTCGTGGACGAGATCGTGCAGCGCATGAAGACCGAGGGGAAGGAGAGCCCGAAGGTGATCGCCACCGGCGGCCTCGCCTCTCTGATCGCACCTGAGTCGAGCACCATCGAGGCGGTGGACGAGTTTCTCACTTTGGAAGGGCTGAGGATCATCTATCTCAGGAACAAGTAGGCAAGGTTGAAGTTAAGGTTTGAGTTGAGGTCTCTCTGGACAACATACGGTAAAAGCGGCATTTCTGCCGCGTAGTTAGCTTCCTGGAGGACGCCTAGCTGCGGGAAACAGGTTCGCAATGGCAACTCGATATATGTGGGATCAGTGCTTGAAAGGAGGGCGCCCGGCGCCGCAATCAAAGGATCGAGTAACGGGGTTATCTGCTTTTCGTTTGCTTTGCTCTTAGGTCAGGTTTCGTTCGAAGTAGGTCATGAGTGATTTTATTCCAACGGGAGGCACTATGGGAAGGTATGAAACGGTAAAACTGCGCAATCTCGGTATTGTAGCTCACGGCGGTGCCGGAAAGACCTCGCTTGCCGAGGCGATTCTATTCGACACCGGCATGGTCGACCGCCTGGGGCGGGTTGACGACGGCAGCTCCACGATGGATTTCGAGCCCGAGGAGATCAAGAGGCGCATCTCCATCACCTCCTCCCTGGACCACTGCGAGTGGAACGGCCACTCCATCCACCTGGTGGACACCCCGGGCTACGGTAACTTCATCGCCGACACCCGCGCCTGCATGAGGACGCTTGACTGCGCCGTGGTGATCCTCTCCGCCATCTCCGGCGTGAAGGTCCAGACCGAGGAGGTCTGGGCCTGGGCCAACGAGTTCGAAATCCCGCGCATTGCCTTCGTGAACAAGATGGACCGGGAGCGCGCCAGCTTCTTCAGGGCCATCGACGACATGGAAAAGGCGCTGGGGGCCCGCGGCGTCGCAGTGCAGATACCGCTCGGCAACGAGGCGGAGTTCGCCGGGGTGATCGACCTGATCCGGATGAAGGCCTACCGCTACCAGGACGACCTGTCCGGCGCCTTCTCGGAGGCCGAGATACCGAGGGAGTACCTGGACGAGGCCAAACGGCTGCGCGAACTGATGGTGGAGACGGTGGCGGAGGCCTACGATGCCCTGACCGAGAAGTTCCTCGATTCCGGCGAACTGACCGAGGAGGAGATCCTGGACGGTCTCAGGGTCGGCACGCTGAGGAACACCTTCACCCCCGTTCTGTGCGGCTCGGCGACCATGAACGTCGGCGTGGCGCAGCTTCTGGACGCGATCTGCGCCTACCTTCCCTCCCCGCTGGACCGGACCCCTGCGGTCGGCATCGACCCCAAGACGGAGGCCATCATCGAGCGCAAGCCGCTGGAGAGCGAGCCGTTTTCCGCCCTGGTCTTCAAGACCACCTCGGACCCCTACACCGGGAAGATCACCATCTTCAGGGTCTACTCTGGTGTGCTCAATTCCGACACCACCGTCTTCAACCCGTCCAAGGGGGTGCAGGAGCGGATCGGCCAGATCTACGAGCTGGAGGGTAAGAAGCAGCACCCGATTAAGCAGGCCGTGGCGGGCGACATCGTCGCCGTCTCCAAGTTGAAGGAAACCGTGACCGGCGACACCCTGTGCGACGAGGCCAAACCGATCCTCTACGAGCCGGCCCAGCTGCTCTTGCCGGTGATCTCGTACGCCATCGAGCCCAAGACCAAGAACGACGAGGACAAGATCCACTCGGCGCTGCACCGCATGATAGAGGAGGAGCCGACTCTCGAATCGCACCGCGACACGCAGACCAAGGAGTTCATCATCTCCGGGATGGGGCAGGTGCACCTCGAGGTGATCGTCGAGAAGATGAAGCGCAAGTTCGGTGTCGAGGTCCTTTTGAAGACCCCGAAGGTCCCCTACCTGGAGACCATCCGCGCCTCCGCCAAGGTACAGGGGAAATACAAGAAGCAGTCCGGCGGGCGCGGCCAGTACGGCGACTGCTGGATCGAACTGGCCCCGCAGCCGCGCGGCGAGGGGTACCTGTTCGAGGACAAGATCGTGGGCGGCGTGATACCGCGCCAGTACATCCCTGCGGTAGACAAGGGGATCCAGGACGCGGCGAAGGAGGGGTTCCTCGCCGGCAACCAGGTGGTGGACTTCAAGGTCGCCCTTTTGGACGGTTCCTTCCACACGGTGGACTCCTCCGAGATGGCCTTCAAGGTGGCCGGTTCCATGGCCTTCAAGAAGGCGATGGAGCTCTGCAAGCCGGTCTTGCTGGAGCCGATCGTGAACATGAAGATCACCGTGCCCGACGAGAACATGGGGGACGTGATCGGCGACCTGAACTCGCGGCGCGGCAAGGTGGTAGGTGTGGAGCCCAAGGCCAACTCCCAGATCATCCGGACCGTGGTGCCGATGTCGGAGGTGCTCACCTACTCCAACGATCTGCGCTCCATGACCAGCGACCGTGGCATGTTCACCTCGGAGTTCTCCCATTACGAGGAGGTGCCGAGTCACCTGGCCCAGAAGATCATCTCCGAGGCGGCAGCACAGAAAGCCAACAACCACAAGAGCGCTTAAACTGCAACTCCCCCCCTTGACGGGCCTCTCGCGCTGCAAGCGCCACGGCCCGCAAGGGGGAGGGGGTGGGAGGTCGGTGAAGCTGCCAAATTGAGTGAATCATGGTGCCTTCCCCCCCCGATCCTCCTCCGCAAGGGGGAGGGAGGTTCTGCCGACAGTGGTGCATCTAGAATCAGGAAATTGTGAATCACCCAAGTACCCCAAGGGAGGACGAGCAACATGTCGAACGATTACTCGCCGGATGCAGACGACCAGGTGCCGGAAAAAAAGAATTCACAGCAGCTGCTCCTTCTGCTTCTCCTGTTGCTGGTCGTCCTTTTCGGTTATCTCTACTTCTTTACCGGTGTCATCAAGCCCCGTGGCGAGCAGCCCAAGCCGCAGCCGGTGGCCGAGGCTCCGGTGAAAACTCCGCTCCCCCCGCGTCCCGCGGCAAAGGGTGCCGAGCCGTCCCAGCCCGCAGCGCCCCCGGTCGCCGAGTCCGAGGAGCATAAGGGGGGCACCCCGGCGGCTCAGCCGGCCCGGCCGGGCGCGCCCGCCAAGGAAGCAGCCGCCGCCGGGAAGTCCGGACCTGGCAAGGAAGCGGCCGCGGCAAAGCATGCAGCAGGGGCCAAGGAGGCACCGGTCAAGCCTGTAGCGGTCGCCCCGGCGGCCGGGGTCACACCCGCCAAACCCGCAGCTCCTGCGGCGCCGGGCAAGGGAGCTGCTCCGTCCAAAGAGGCCAAGGGGGCACCGGCCGCCAAGAACGCCGCTCAGGCTAAGGCGCTGGAGAAGCCGGCTGTCGGAGCAAAGGCGCCCGCCGTCGCTGCCGCCAAGCCTAAGGCCGCCGCCAGGCCGGCCCTCTATACCCTGGAGATCAACGGCGACCTGGCCGAGAGCGAGATCGCTCCGGTCCTCGCCAAGCTGAAAAAGGCCGGCATCACCCGGGTGGTCAAGAGTAAGACGCACAAGGGCGAACCGATGCACCGCCTGTATCTGGCCGATTTCGCCAACCGCGACGAGGCCGTCGAGGAACTCGACCGCCTGAAGTTTGTCGCCCCCAGCGCCTTCATGCTGAAGGAAGGGGGGAGGTATGCGGTATACGCCGGTTCCTACCTGCGTGACACGAAGGCCGCCGCAGAGCAGAGCCGACTGCAGGCCAAGGGTGTGCAGCTCCTCCTGAAGAGCGCCACGGCACCGGTGGAGGTGCTCAGGGTGCGCGCCGGTGCTTTTGCCGATCAGGCCTCCGCCGACCGGGCCGCCAAGGCGGCGAAGAAGGCCGGCCTTTCCCCCAAGGTGGTAAGGCTCGCCAAGGAAGAAAAATAGATGACCGAACAGGGAGACAAGGTCACCTTCAGGATATCTTCGGCGGCAGCCCCCTATGTCGGGCCCGACAAGCCACGGGCCGAGCGACTGAAGGCGGCCGCCGGCCAGGTGCCGCTTCTCCCGGGCGACTTCGTGCTTTTAGTGTATTACCTCTGCCACGACACGGACCCCGAGGTGAAGCGCACCGCCATGGAGACCCTCCGCGGGTTCGACGTGGCGTTCTTGTCCGAGCTGCTCTGCGACCCGCAGCTGCATCCGCGCATACTGGATGTCCTTGCCAAGCTCCACTACGAAAAGACCGAACTGGCCGCGCTGTTCGCCGCCCATCCTAACCTGGGCGAGCAGGCCGCGGCCTTTCTCGCCGAACGCGGCACCTTCCGCGTGCTGCAGCCGGACCCCGACGAACTTGAGCTACGCGACGGGAGCATCCCGCCCGGCGAGCAGGGCGAGGCCGGGGTGGCACCCCTGGCCTACCCTGCGGGAAAGGCCGCCGGCAGCCTTGAAGAGGATGAACCGGTGGACGAGGAGGACGAAAAGTTCCAGTCCAAGTTCCAGCAGGCCCAGGCGATGGGGATTGCCGACAAGATCAAGACGGCCCTGACCGGCGACAAGGAGTGGCGCGGCATCCTGATCAAGGACTCCAACAAGCTGGTGTCCGGAGCCGTGGTGAAGAACCCGCGCATTACCGATGGCGAGGTGCTGACCATCGCCAAGTCGGCCGTGCAAAACGATGAGATCATGAGGGTCATCTGCGCCAACAAGGAGTGGGTGAAGAACCCCCAGATCAGGAAGGCGCTCGCCGAGAACAGCAAGACGCCGCTGCCGACGGCGCTCCGCTTCGTGGCGACCCTGTCCGAAAAGGAACTCTCGCTGATGGCGAAAAGCAAAAACATCTCTTCAGTAATCGCTTCGCAGGCCAGAAGGATTCTGCTGAGCAAAAAAAACGGTAGGTAAACGGTAGGGGGTCCCATGGCTTTGGTGAATCAGGCAAAACGAGAAATTAACGCGAAGATTGTCTTTTTCGGCCCCGGCCTCTCCGGCAAGTCGACGAACCTAAAGCATGTCCACGCCAAGTTGAAGCCGGAGTTCCGCGGCGCCATGAAGGCGATGAGCGTCCAGGATGCCAGGATGCTCTTCTTCGATTTCACCCCCCCCGGGGACGGCAACGTGCACGGGTACCGGGTCCGCTTTCACGTCTATACCATTTCGGGGCAGGTTGTGGAGCCTGCGGCCTGGAAGATGGTGCTCAAGGGAGTGGACGGGGTCGTTTTCGTGGCCGATCCCCAAAAGGAGCGCTCGTCCGCCAACCAGGAGAGCCTCGACAGCCTCGCTGCCTACCTGAAGGGGTACGGACAGAGCCTCTCCTCCGTCCCGGTGGTGCTCCAGTACAACAAGAGCGATCTACCCGATGCGCTCGGTTCCGACCAGTTGGACCGGATGCTGAACCCCACCCGGCTGCCGAGCTTCAAGGCAAGCAGCCAGAGCGGTGAGGGGGTGCTGCAGACCCTGCTCGGCCTGGTCAAGGCGGTCCTTAACGAACTGCGCGCTAAGGGGCTGGCGGATGTCGCGACTACCGAGGGGCTGCAGTGCATCGTCGAGCCGGGCCCCCTCGAGGATGCTCCGGTGCAGGCCGCGCCTGCCTTCCAGGCCCCTCAGCCGATGAAGGTACTCCGGGAGGTGCCAGCAGCTGAGGCAACGTCGGCTTCCCGAGCAGCGCCCGAAGCCGCGCCCGCAGCTGCCGAGGAGCCCCTCTCCCTGGAGCTCTCCGGGGCGCCCCACTCCGCAGGTCCCGGCCTTTTCCGCCTGCCGCTCACCATCCGCAGCGGCTCCCGCACCAAGTCGGTCCTGCTCACTGTCGCGCTCTCCCTGGAAGAGGGGTGACGGCTGCGCCGAGTTCATCGAGCGCCTGGCTGCCTTTGCCGGGGTTTAAGGGGGTTACGGTCGAATAACCGGCGGGGCCGGTCTTTTTAACGAGAAGGAAACTAAAGGAGGAAGCAGATGGCAGAGCTTAAAGGAACCAAAACCGAGCAGAACCTTCAAGAGGCCTTTGCGGGTGAATCCCAGGCGCGCAACAAGTACACCTATTACTCAGCCGTGGCCAAGAAGGAGGGGTACGAGCAGCTCGCGGCCATCTTTCTGGAGACTGCCGAGAACGAGAAGGAGCACGCCAAGCTGCACCTGAAGGCGCTGGGCGGCATCGGTGACACGCTGACCAACCTGAAGGCCGCGGCCGCCGGCGAATACGCCGAGTGGACCGGGATGTACCCGCGTATGGCGCAGGAAGCCAAGGCGGAGGGGTTCGGCGCCATCGCCGCCATGTTCGAAGGGATCGCCAAGATCGAGAAGGCGCACCAGGAGAGGTACAAGGCACTGCTTGCCTCCATCGAGGAGGGGAGCATCTTCAAGGCCGAGGAGCCGGTGAGTTGGAAGTGCAGGAACTGCGGCATGATCCACGAGGGGACCGAACCCCCCCAGGTCTGCCCGGTATGCCATCATCCCAAGGGGTATTTCGAGCTTTTGGCCGAGAACTACTGAAAAAAACGGGCGGGGGGATTTCCCTCCCCGCCCGCTTCCCAGCCCCCCCCCGGATGCCGTCCCAACCGTTTCGAACAGCGCTTTCCTCCTCCACTAAACCCTTGTATACGACAAAGATTGCGTGCTATGATGACTTGTTTTTTCATGAGCAAGGAGGGGAAGCATGCCAATCATTACCGTTTCCAGAGAAATGGGCACCGGCGCCTACGCCATATCGAAGGAACTGGCCAAAAGGCTCAAGTACACCCTGATCGACCGGGTGAAGATCGAGGAGCTGGCTCCCGCTTACGGACTGACCGCCGAAATCGTGGAGCGGGTCGACGAAAAGCCCCCTTCCTATAGAACAGCCGAGGACCGGCTGCAGGCCGCCTATCTCAGCACCCTGGAGCTGATCCTGCTCGATTGCGCCAAGAAGGGGAATGTCATCCTGTACGGCCGAGGCGCGCAAGATCTCATTGAAGGGCTGCAAAACGTGCTCAAGGTCCGCTTCGTGGCCCCTTTCGAGGACCGGGTCGAGAAGTTTGCCGAGCGGGAGTGGATCGACCCCGAACTCGCCAGAGACCTGATCAGGAAGAGCGACCACCAGCTGGGCGGGTTCATCCACTTCTACTTCAACAGGGACTGGAACGATCCGATGGCCTACGACCTGCTTTTCAACACCACCAGGCTCTCCCAGAGCGCCGTGGTGGAGAGCGTGATCTCCGCGGTCAAGGATCCCCGCCTCAAGGAGGCCGAGGAGGAATCCATGGAGCTTTTGGAAAACATCATCCTGGCCAAGCGGGTCGAGGTCGAGATCTTGAAATCGAGCCAGGTCAGGGTACTGCAGTGCAGCATCACGGCCGAGGACGGCGTGGTAACCCTGTCGGGCCATGTCCAGACCGAAGCGGAGATTGGGGAGGCGCTACGGCTGGCCGGGTCGGTGGCGGGTGTGGCGAGCGTGGAGTGCGATCTGGATGTGATCAGCTTCAAGCCCGCCAAGGATTAGAACAGGCATGAAATAGTGACATCAAAAAAAAGGGGCTCCGGCGGAGCCCCTTTTCAGTTGATAGTGTCAATGTTAACTGCTGCTCTTACCCATCGCCGCGGCAAACCTCCCCTTGAAGGGGAGTGAGCTTTTTGCAAAGGGGGAGACGCTTCACCTTTCACGAGATCCCTTCAGCCGTTTGAGCTCCTCCACGCAGGCATAGGGGACGGCCATGCCCCCGCGACCGGTCCCGATGCCGATCCCCTCCTCGATGCCGTGGTAATCCGAGCCGCCGGTCCAGACCAGCCCTCGCTTCTGCGCCAGGGCGCGCAGCCAGGCGCTCTCCTGCTCGGAGCAGATGTTGTTGTACGCCTCCAACCCGTCCAGCCCCAGGGCGCACAGCTCGTCGATGACGCCGGTCAGCGTGGTACGCTCGGCCGAGATGCTGGTCGGGTGCGCCAGTACCGCCACCCCTCCCAGCCGGCGCACGGTGGCGATCGCCTCGTCGGCCGGGAAGTAGCGCTTGGGGACGTCGCAGGGGATCAGGTAGCGGGCGAAGGCGTCCTGCATGTTCCCCGCGTACCCCTTGCCCATCAGGACCTGGGCGATGTGGGGGCGCCCCAGGGCGCCGCCGGCGAGCGCCGCCGCCTCCCGGCTCTCAATGGTGGCCCTCCCCTCCAGGGCGAGCTTCTCGTTGATTTTGTCGATGATCGCCTCGCCGCGTCTCTCGCGCTTCTCCCGGAACTCCTTCAGGGTCTCCAGGAGCCCCGGGTCGCGGTGCTCCAGCAGGTAGCCAAGCAAGTGCACGTCGCGGTAGGGGCCGAAGGCGACCGAGAGCTCCAGCGCGGGAAGCACCTCCAGGCCGCAGGCCTCTCCCGCGGCGAGCGCCTCGTCGATGCCGTCCACCGTGTCGTGGTCTGCGATGGCGATTGCCTTGAGCCCGAGTTGCTTGGCCAGGCCGACCAGTTCGCCCGGAGTCCGGATGCCGTCCGACTGGCTCGAGTGCAGGTGCAGGTCTATCAGGTCGTTCATGGGTTCTCCCTTTTTCATCCGTCAGGTCATTATAGGAGCTTTGCTCTTTTCTGCAACCGTTAAGCGCCGTTTCACTTATCAGTTGCCTTGCTGAATCGCTTCTTGTATAAGAAAGCAATGAGCCTGGGAGCGTGACAGGGGACCGGGCTACCAGAGCGGATTGAAGGGGTGCACATTGGCAAAAGCACGCGGCATGGCGGTGGCGGTAACGGCGTTGGTGATCTTTGTCCTGGGCGGGATCGCGACCTTCACCGGTCTCGCCCTGCTTGCTTTCATGAGGCATCGCTACCTCTTCGGACTGGGTGACGGCCGCAGCATGGGGGTCTCGCTGGTCTGCATGGGCCTCATCGGCTCGGTGCTCGGGGTGATACTGATGCGCTTCTACCGGAACAGGGTTTAAGCTGTGCAGGGCGAGGAAATCCACCAGGCCATGGCGCTTTTGGCTGAGGCCGTCAAGGGGTGGACCACCCCGGCGGTCACCATCGTCGCCACCCGGGACCACGACCCCTTCAAGGTGCTCATTTCCTGCATCCTTTCGCTGCGCACCCGTGACCAGACCACCGCGGAGGGCTCGGAGCGCCTGTTCGCGCTGGCGCACACTCCGGAAAAGCTCGCCCTTTTGAGCGCCGAAGAGATCGAGCGGGCCATCTACCCGGTCGGGTTCTACCGCAACAAGGCGCTCCAGATCCGGGAGATCTCCCGGCAACTGGTGACCCTCTACGGCGGGCGCGTCCCGGACCGGATGGAGGAGCTGCTCAAGTTCAAGGGGGTCGGGCGCAAGACGGCGAACCTGGTGCTGACCTTGGGCTTTGGCAAGCCCGGGATCTGCGTCGACATCCACGTGCACCGGATCTGCAACCGGTGGGGCTACCTCGCTACCCGCGACCCCGGGGAAACCGAGCAGGTGCTGCGCAGGATACTCCCCCCTGAGTACTGGATCCCCATCAACGACCTCCTGGTGAGCTTCGGGCAGAACCAGTGCACCCCGGTCTCTCCCCGCTGCATCGGCTGCCCGCTCTTCCGTCTCTGCGACCGCGTGGGCGTGCTGAAATTCCGTTAATTGGATTGCACTGGATGGGCATTCCGGGTATAATGAAACCTCGTTTTAATTCTTAGCGACCTGATCGCCCCGCAGGACGGGGCTGACTGTAATCCGCTGGTGCCCGAAACGCATCAGCCACCTTGGGGGAAACTATGCTGAAGAAGATCGGTTTTGTAGGGCTGGGGACTGTCGGCGTCCATATGGCCGCCAACCTCGCCAAGTCGGATTATCACCTGACTGTTTTTGATGAGGATGCCCAAGCGATGGCCGAACTGGCCAAGCTCGGGGTGACCATCGGCACCTCGCCGGCGGCCACGGCCAAGGGGCAGGACCTGGTCATCGTCATCATCCCGGAAAGCGAGTTCCTGGTGTTCGGAGCCGGCGGGGTGCTGGAGGGGATCGACCCTGGCACCATCATGGTCGACATGGGGACCCACTGCATCGAGACTATTGAGCGCATGGCGCAGGAGGCGGTGAGGCGCCGTGTCATGTTCCTGGAGGCCCCGGTCTGGGGGACCAAGGAGCATGCGGCCAACGGGCTTTTGACCATCATCGCGGGTGGGGACGAAGCGCTGCTCGGGCGCTGCCGCGAGCCCTTCTCCTACTTCGGGCTGAACATCATCCATGTCGGCAAGGTGGGGGACGCCACCCGCATGAAACTGATCGTCAACATGCTGCAGGCCGAGATGATGCAGTCGCTCTCCGAGGGTCTCGTCTTCGGGGAAAAGATGGGGTTCAAGGCGGACAAGATCCTCGAGGTGCTCGACTCCGGCGGCGTCGCTTCGCCGCTCTTCCACTCCAAGGGGCGCTCCATTGCGCGCGGCGACTTCAGCCGCAACCTGGCGCTCAAGTACGTCCACGCCCAGATGGTACGGGTGCTGGAAACCGCCGAAAAGCTCGACCTGAAGCTGCCCGCCGCCCAGACCGTCCTGGATATCTATGCCCAGGCCGTCGAGGACGGCCGCGGTGAGGAGGACTTCTCCTCCATCGTGAAGCTGTTGCGTAGGTAAAAAGCTTGCCGGACCGGGTAGACCGGGGCGCCCCCCAAAAGGGTGCCCCTTTTTTTATGCCCGGACCTCCCCGGGATGCCCGGGGAGATAAAAACATGATTGGACTGTTTTTTCCCAATTTTGCTTTATAATCAAGTGACGGTTCGCCCATTGTGCCTGAACGGTGCGGGGCCGCAGGTTAGAGGTTGCCATGCAGAGGAATCGCCAGCGCCAGAAAATACTGATCATCGATGACACCCCCGCCAACATCTCGCTCCTGAACGAGACGCTGAAGGAGGAGTACGATGTCTTTTTCGCCACCAGCGGGGCAGAGGGGCTCAGGGTTGCGGCGGCGCTGGTCCCAGACCTGATCCTGCTCGACATCATGATGCCGGAGATGGACGGCTTCCAGGTCTGCCGCAAGCTCAAGGAGGCCGAACACACCGCCGGTATTCCGGTCATCTACGTCACCGCAGTGGTGAGCCCCCAAGAGGAGGCGAGGGGGCTTGAGTGCGGGGCGGTGGACTACATCACCAAGCCGGTGAGCCCGCCGGTGGTGGCACTTCGGGTGAGAAACCACCTGGAGCTTATCCGGCGCAGCCGGATGCTGGAGGCGCTCAGCGAGGAGCTGGCGCGCAAGAACCGCCAGCTGCAGATGCTGGCCCGCATGGACGGGCTGACCGGCCTGGCCAACCGGCGCTTCCTGGACGAGACCCTGGACGCCGAAGTACGCAGGGCCCAGCGCTGCGGCACGCCGCTTTCCCTCATCATGTGCGACATTGATTTCTTCAAGCGCTACAACGACCGCTACGGGCACCAGGTGGGCGACGACGCGCTGCGCCGGATCGGCGTCCTGCTGCAGCGGCTTTTCCAGAGGGGGAGCGATTTCCCCTGCCGCTACGGGGGGGAGGAGTTTGCCGTCATCCTTCCGGAAACCGGCGCGACCCAGGCCCTGCACCTGGCCGAGCACCTGCGCGACTCCATGTGCGAGGAGGCGCTGCCGCACGCCTTCTCCGACGTCGCGAACTGCGTCACCCTGAGCGTCGGCGTGGTGAGCGCTCAGGCCACGGAGGGGCGCACCGCGCAGTGGTTCATAGGGCAGGCCGATGCTGCGCTGTACCGCTCCAAAGACGAGGGGAGGAACCTGACCACCGCGGTGTCGTTCGACCCCTGACCCGGTGCGGGCGCACCACATTCCCGTCCCCCTCAACCTGTAGGGCAGTTCTCCCAAGGGAGTAGCTGAAACCATGAACCTGGAACCCTCGATCATTCAAGAGCTCGAATTGCGGGTGGCCGACCGGACCCGCGAACTCTCCGAGGTGCTCGATCTGAACCGTACCATCATCAACAAATCGGTCTCGGGGATGATCGCCTTCCGCGTCTCGAGCGGCGAGTGCGTGCTCGCCAACCAGGCGGCGGCTGCCATCGTCGGGACCTCGCTGGGAAAGCTTCGGCAGCTCAAATTCAGTGAGCTCAAGTCCTGGAACCACGGCGGGCTCTACCTCAGTGCCGAGGAGGTGCTGGCCAACAGGACTCCCGCCCGCCGGGAGGTGCGCCTGGTCTCGGAGTTCGGCAAGGAGGTCTGGCTGGACAGCTTCCTCAGCCACTTCAACAGCTGCGGCGAGGCACACCTGCTCCTGATCATTGACGACATCTCCGAGCGCAAGCGCTCCCAGGAGGCGTTGAACCGCGCCAAAGAGGCCGCCGAATCGGCGAACATCGCCAAGGGTCGTTTCCTGGCCAACATGAGCCACGAGATCCGCACACCGATGAACGCCATCGTGGGCCTCGGGCAGCTCGTGCTGCAGACCGATCTCTCGGACAAGCAACGCGATTACCTGCTGAAGATCCAGGCCGCCTCGCAGTCGCTGCTCGGCACCCTGAACGACATCCTCGATTTCTCCAAGATCGAGGAGGGGATGCTCACCCTGGAGTCGACCCAGTTTTCCCTGCACGACTCGCTGTCCAGGATCGCCGGGTTGATCACCGTCCGCTCGGCGCAGAAGGGTCTGGAAATCCTGTATCGCATCGACCCCGGGGTGCCGGATGCGCTGATCGGGGACCCGCACCGCCTGGAACAGGTGCTTTTGAACCTGATCGGCAACGCGGTGAAGTTCACCGAGCAGGGCCAGGTGGTGCTTGCCGTCCAGAAAGGGAGCCCGCCGGAGCCCGATCCCGGCCGCTTCACGCTGCACTTCACCGTCACCGACAGCGGTATCGGGCTTAGCGGCGAGGAGATCGATCGGCTGTTCCAGCCCTTTACCCAGTCCGACAGTTCGACCACGCGCCGTTTCGGCGGCACCGGTCTGGGGCTCAGCATCTGCAGCCGCCTGGTGCAGCTGATGGGCGGGGAGATCTCGGTTTTGAGCGATCCGGGCCGAGGGAGCCGCTTTCACTTCAGTGCGGTTTTCGAGCCGGGGAGTGTCCCCGCCCCGGCGTTCCGCTCGTTCGCGGAACTCCCCGCAGCCAGGGTGCTGGTGGCCGATGACAATCCCCTGGCGGCGGTCCTGCTTGCCGAGATGCTGCAGGCGCACTCCCTCGACGTGAAGGTGGTGAGCAACGGGCGGGAGGCTCTCGATGAACTGGCGCGCAGCGCCGGAGAGGGTGAGGCGTACGAAGTGGTGTTCCTGGACTGGCGCATGCCCGATCTGGACGGGCTGGAAACCGCGGGCCTGATCCGCGAAACCATGAGGCCCCCCTTCGTTCCGGCGGTCATCATCACCACCGCTTTCGAAAATGCCAGGGTCGTCGATCAGGGCTCCTCGCTCGGGGTGAGGGCCTTCCTCGCCAAGCCGGTGCTGCCGCGCATACTGCAGAGCCGGCTCGAGGATGTGTTCGGTCCCGGCGGCGGGTCCGGCGCCCCCAGCCGTCTGGCCGGCGCGAGGCTCTTGCTCGCCGAGGATCACCCGATCAACCAGGAGATCGCCCGCGAGATTCTGGAGCGCGCCGGCGCGCTGGTGACCATCGCAGGAAACGGGCAGGAGGCGGTGCAGGAGGTGCTCCAGGCAGAGCATCCCTACGACCTGGTGCTGATGGACCTCCAGATGCCTGTGATGGACGGGCTTCAGGCCGCCACCCTCATCAGGGAGCGCTATTCGGCGGCGGCGCTGCCGATCGTCGCCATGACCGCCAGCGCCCTGGCCGGCGAGCGTGAGCGCAGCCTCGGTGCCGGGATGAATGACCACATAGCCAAGCCGATCGATCTCGACGAGCTGTTCCAGGTGCTGAACCGCTTGCTTGCCCCGGCCCCGGCCGGAGGGGCCGGGGCGCCAGCCTCGCTTGATGCCGGCCGGGAGCTTTCCCTGGCAGAGCGCCTGACCGGTTTCGGTCTCGCCTCAGGCCTGAAAAGGATGGGGGGAAACGCCCCTTTGCTGGCCAGGTTGCTGGTGGCCTTCAGGGCGCAGCATCAGGGCGCCGTCGCCGAGATACGCGAGGCGCTGGCAGCGGGCGCAACGAGTCAGGGCGCCGCGCTGGTGCATATGCTTACCGGCCTGGCCGGAAACCTTGGGGCCGGCCGGGTCTGCGCCGCGCTGGCCGAACTGGACGGAGCCCTGCAGGACGGCAGCCCCGGCACCATGGAACTGCTGCTGATGGCACTGCAAAGCGAGTTGCAGGTGGTCTTCGATGCGGCCCAGACCCTGGAGGGGGACGACTTTCCGCGGCGCAGGGCCACCCTGAAGGGGTCCACCGACGAACTTACCGCGCTTTTCAGCGAACTTTCCGGCCTGCTCTGCTCCAACAACATGCAGGCGGTGCAGCTCTTTGAGAGGTTGTCCCCGCTGCTTGCAGCCTCGGACGAACTCGAGAAATTGAAAGGGCTCATCGACGGGCTCGATTTCCGGGGTGCCGAGGCGACGCTGGAAGCCGTTGCCAGGGAGAGCCTTTCGGAAGCGGAGCCGCCGGCCGGGGCGTAATTTCCGCAGCTTTCGGCCCGGTCCAGCCGGGTGCTCCGGTCCCGGGCTTCGGTGCTTGCGCTGTTGCGGCGCGCCGGCCTTTTCCCCCGACGCTTCAAACCTGAAAAACCTCATCTAAAGCATTGCCCGCCCGCTTGGTACATGCTATGTATTACCTCGCAGCCAGGTTTCCGTCCCCTGCAAAGGGGAGGTCAGGTTTAAGCCAGCTGTCAGCTGCGTATCGGGGCCGGGCTGGAAAGGGAGGCTGGCGCTATCAGGAGTGGTTCATGACCAATAACGATGTATTTCGCAGGCTCCGTTATGCCCTGGACCTGAGCAATCCGGCGGTTATCGAGGCTTTCAGGCTTTCCGGCCGGGACCTTGTGCAGTCCGAAGTCTTCTCCCTTCTCAAGAAAGATGGTGAGGAAGGATACCTGGAGTGCAGCGCCGCCACCCTGGGAAATTTTCTGGACGGGCTGATTGTGCTCAAGCGTGGCAAAAGGCAGGGCGAACCGGGTGCAACCCCGGGGAACGCGAGCCAGCTCAGCAACAACGACATTCTGAAAAAGATCAGGATCGCCCTCGAATTGAAAGATTCGGAGATGCTTGCGGTTTTCCAACTGGCCGGCTTCCCCACCTCCAAATCAGAGCTAACCGCGCTCTTCAGAACCAAGGGGCATGAAAACTTCAAGGTGTGCGGCGACCAGCTCTTAAGAAATTTTCTCAAGGGGCTGACCATAAAATACCGGGACAGCCGCCCGGCTAAGCTGTGACCGGGAGCCTGCCGGAACAGGCGCCGGACAGGGAGAGAAGGGTGTCCGCCGTGAACGAGGGGCTTTTGGAGAGTGGCGACCCGCAAGCCGGGGCACCAGCGGATTTCGGCCCGGGGCTTTCCCGGGTGCGCAGGCGACGCTGGCTCCTTTGGTTCGTGCTGGTCGCCTATCTGCCGACCATGTGGACCACCCAGAGGATCACCCATTCCTTCCAGAAGTCGTTGCCGGTATTTTTCGGCTGGATTTTGCTCCTCATTCTGGCTACCATGATCTCTGCCTTGGCCAAGTGCCCGCGCTGCGGCAACTATTTCCATGTAAACGGCATGGCGCTTTTCTACCTGCGCAAATGCCTGCACTGCCAGCTCCATCTATGTGAGGATAAGAAGAAATCCGGAGGTCGCGCGGTATGAAAAGAAGATCCTTCCTGAAGCTTATCGGTCTCTCGGCTCTCTTTCACCAGTGGCTCTTGCGCGCGGTAACTGCCGCCGAGGGGCCGGTGCTGGCGGTTGCCGAGGGGAAAGACTACGCCCGGGTGACGCGCAACGCCCTCGCCGCGCTGGGCGGCATGAAGAAATTCGTCAAGGCCGGCGACGTGGTCGTGGTGAAGCCCAACATGGGGTGGGACCGCAACTCCGAGCAGGCGGCGAACACCAACCCGATCGTGGTGCGGGCGATCGTGGAGGAGGCGCTGCGCGCCGGAGCAAAGAAGGTCAAGGTGTTCGACCGCTCCTGCAACGACGAGCGGCGCTGCTACGTGAACTCCGGCATGACCGCCGCGCTGCAGGGGATGAAAAACGTCGAGCTGAAGTTCATCGAGAACGAGCGCTTCAAGAAGGTGCAACTGCAAGGAAAGGTCCTGAACGAGTGCGAGCTGTACGACGAGGTACTCCATGCCGACGTCTTCATCAACGTCCCGGTCGCCAAACACCACCAGCTGACCAAGGTGACCCTGGGGCTCAAGAACGTCATGGGGGTCATGGGGGGAAACCGCGGCTCCCTGCACAAGCACATCGACGAGGCCCTCGCCGACGTGAACCTCGCGCTCAAAAGCCACCTGGTCGTGATCGACGCCACCCGCGTGCTGACCGCCCACGGCCCGCAGGGGGGCAGCCTCGCCGACGTGAAATTCTTCCACAAGGTGATCGCCTCCACCGACATCGTGGCGGCGGATGCCTACGCCAGCACCTTGTTCGGCCACCGCCCCGAGGACATCTCGGTCACCGTGGCGGCCCACAAAAGGGGTCTGGGCGAGATCGACCTGAAAAAAGTGCACATCGTCCGGGCCTGATCTGCTATGAAAAAGATGACCACCGCCCGGCTTAGCCAGTTGCTGTTTCTGCTCGCCTTTCTGGTATTGTTCGTACAGACCGAATACCGCGGCTCCGACACCATCTCCGCCGCCATCAACAGCTTTTTCCGGGCCGACCCGCTGGTCGCGGCGAGCTACCTGACGGCGACCCGCTCCTTCAGCTGGCTGCTCCTCCCGGCGCTTTTGACCCTGGCGTGCACCACCCTGCTCGGACGTTTTTTCTGCGGCTGGCTCTGCCCGCTGGGAACGGTGCTCGACCTGGTCACCGGCCGGATCAAGAAGAGCGCGCCCCTCAGGGTCCTCAAGGGTAACCTCAAGTACTGGCTGTTGCTGCCGCTGCTCTCCTCCGCCTTTTTTCACGTGAACCTGGCCGGCATCCTCGATCCGATCGCCATCCTGGTGCGCGCGCTTACCTTTTTCTTTTACCCGCTCCTGGGCGGTGCGGTGCGCAGCGGCTGGGTCGGGCTGTACCGGCTCATCGGCGAGCGCCGCGACCTACTGGCCCCGGGCTTCGGCCTGCTGCGAGACCACCTGCTCCCCTTCCGGGAAACCTACTACCCGCTCGCCTTTCTTTCCGCCGGCCTCTTCCTGGCCATCGTCTTCATCGAGCGTTACGAGTCCCGCAACTGGTGCAGAAACCTCTGCCCGCTCGGGACCCTCCTGGGCCTTTTCAGCCGTCTCTCCCCCTTCAAAAGGAACCCGGCGCAGCTTTGCGGCGACTGCAAGGCGTGCCGCTCGGTCTGTCCCACCTCCTTCGACGGCGAGGAACTGCGCCAGGAGGAGTGCATCCTCTGCCTGGAGTGCCTGGGCGCCTGCTGCTTGGATCGGGTGCAGTTCTCCTGGTCCGTCAAGGGGTCGACCGGAACTCCGTATCTTCCGGAGCGGCGTGTGCTTCTGGGCGGCCTCTTGTCCGGCGTGCTCCTCTCCGGATCCTTCCGTTTTCGGCGCCCCGAGGCTGAGGCGCGCCTGCTCCGCCCCCCCGGGGTGCAGTCGGAGCAGGAGTTCCTGCACCAATGCGTGCGCTGCGGCGAATGCATGAAGGTCTGCCTCACCGGTGCGCTCTATCCCGCCATCGCCCAGGCCGGGGTCGAGGGGGTCTTCACCCCGGTGATCACCCCGAGGCTTGGCTACTGCGAGTACAACTGCACCCTGTGCGGCCAGGTCTGCCCGACCGCGGCCATCCCGAGCCTTCCCGTAACCCAGAAGAGGCGGGCCGTGATCGGCAAGGCGGTTTTCGACAAGAACCACTGCCTCCCCTATGCCAAGAAGACCAACTGCATCGTTTGCGAGGAGCATTGCCCCATTCCCCAGAAGGCGATCCGCTCCGAGATCGTGGAGGAGCAGGACCCAAGCGGCGCGACGATACGGCTGCAAAAGCCCTACCTGGTGGAGGAGCTTTGCAACGGCTGCGGCATCTGCGAAAACGTCTGCCCGCTGGAGGGGAAATCGGGGATCGAGGTGTTTGCGGTGAAGGACAGGACCCCGCTTCAGGAGGTCGCCGTGGCGCCCGGTGCTGTGCCGGTCGCGGGCGGGGAGCCCGCAGCCGGAGGATCGGCGGACCCCTACCGCTGACTCAACCTTTTTTCTGCGCCTCCCGGGCCAGGGTCGTCTTGGCGTGTTCCAGCGCGGCCAGCGCCTGCCCGAGCGTTTCCCGCAGGCTGTCGCTGTCCACCTTGGCCTTGCGCAGCATCTGGTCGATGGTATCGACGCCGCTCGGCGTCAGGTTGTTCGCGAGGTAGGCCTGGATCTGCTCGATGTCGAACTGAAAGGCACGAAAGGAACGCTTCACCTCCCCCCCCGTCTCTGAGATGGCGTTGAAATCCTCACCCAGATCTATGCTGCGCTGGTCGTCGGTTCTCCCGGTGCGCGGGAAAGCGCAGGACTCCAGCGACTTGCCCGACTCCACGAAATAGAAGGTCCCCCGGTAAAACATCCCGTCGGCGTGGGTCACCAGCCGCATCCCGATCTGTTCCATCAGCTCCCGGTTCGCCGAAAAATAATCGAAGGACTGCTTCAGATCGAGGTCCGCCGAGATGGCGACCCCGTTCAGCGCGGCTTCGGTTGCCGCTGTCTGGCGCTGCGCCTGCCGGTAGTCGTCCTCGACCCCCTGCACGGTGGCGCTGGCGCCAGGGCTCCGGTTCAGACCGATGGTGGCGCAACCGAAAAGTAGCAGCGCTGCGGCTAAAAAGAGGGGGGCGAAAGGGAAAAAGGAGCGGAGGGTCGCTTTCATGATCGGTCTCCTTCAAGGATGTATACCATATGAATTAATGATATATAATGTTGTGCCGACTGTCAACGCTTCGCCCATCGTGACAGCCCCGGACAAATCCGCTTGGCTGGCGCAAAAAATAATCTCTGGTAAACTTCAGGCACCATTTCGGCCCAACGGGATTACCAATGAATCAAAGGGGGTTTGCCATGAAACAGTGTCTACTGGCAGTCGTGATGGTCCTGGTCGCGCAGTCTGCCCAGGCCCGCCTGGTGACCAAAAACGTGGAGTACCGCCAGGGGGATGCCGTCCTGGAAGGGTACCTCGCCTATGACGACTCGGTTAAGGGCAAGCGTCCCGGGGTGCTGGTCGTCCATGAATGGACCGGGGTCAACTCCTACGTGAAGAAGAGGGCGGAGCAGCTGGCGTCCTTAGGCTACGTGGCTTTTGCCGCCGACATCTACGGCAAGGGGGTACGCCCCTCCACCCCGGAGGCGGCCGGCAAGGAAGCGGCCAAGTACCGTGGCACCGACCGGGGTCTGATCAGAGCCCGCGCCCGGGCGGGGCTCGATGCTCTGGCCGCCTGCCCGCTGGCAGACACAAGCCGTCTGGCCGTCATCGGTTACTGCTTCGGCGGCACCGCGGCGCTCGAACTGGCCCGCAGCGGCGCCAACTTGCTTGGTACGGTCAGTTTCCACGGAGGCCTCGACACTCCGGACCCGGCGGATGCGCTCAAGATCCGGGGCAAGGTGCTCGCCCTGCACGGGGCGGACGACCCCCATGTCCCGCCGGCGCAGGTGGCGGCTTTTCAGCAGGAGATGCGCCAGGCCAAGGTCGACTGGGAGATGGTCTACTACGGAGGTGCCGTGCACAGCTTCAGCAATCCCGATTCGGGCAACGACCCGAGCAAGGGAGTGGCCTACAACGCCGGGGCCGACCGGCGTTCCTGGCAGGAGATGAAGATGTTCTTTGACGAAATCTTCGGCAAGTAGCTGCAGGGGGAGGGCGCCGGCATCGGAAAAAGCCAATAAGTTTTTTCTGTTGAAATTATCGCGTCTCTGGCGTAAGCGTAAGGTAACCTGCCCGCTTCCGCGGGCACACGGAAAGGTCCCCGGTAGTTTCCGGGGGCTGATACCTTGTCGGATGGCGCCAATGGACCCCTTGTCACTTGATATCGACACTCTGAGCCGTGACCTTCTCACCGGCGTGCTGGATGCCGTGCCGGTTTGCCTCTTTCTGGTCGAGCATGAGGAGATCTTCTGCAACCGTGCCTTCGAGAAGGTGACCGGCTATGAGCCGGGGGAAATCGCCACCCTTGGAGACTTCTTCGCCAGGCTTTTCGGGGACGGTTCCCGGCAGGCCCGCACCCTTTTCGAGGCGGACCTGAAGGCGGGCTTCCCGCGGCCCCGGGAGTTCACCATACTCAGGAAGGACGGCAGGAGCCGGGTGGTGGAGTTCGCCGCTTCGGGCTCCGGCCGCGCTGACCGGTCGCTCTGCTCCCTGCAGGATATCAGCGACTGCTACCGGTCGGACTGCCCGCGCGCCCTGGACGGCGCGATGACCCGCCAGATTCTGGACCGCAAGGCGCTCAGGGAGAGCGAGGAGCGCTACCGTTTCCTGTCCGAACTTACCTCCGACTACGTCTACTACTGCACCCGCAGCGGCTCCGACCCCTTCCGGGTGCAATGGATGGGGGGAGCCGTCGAGCCGATCACCGGCTACTCGGAGGCGGAAATTTTCGACCTGGGGTGCTGGCTTCCCCTGGTGCACCCGGAGGACCGGAAACGGGTCGGCTCCCATCTGCTGGAGCTGCGCCCCGGGCAGTGCGGCTCGGACGAGTTCCGGCTCATCTGCAAGAACGGCCAGACCTGCTGGATCAGGGGGGTCTGCCGCGTCGAAGCCGGCGCCGGCGACGGTGAGATCTGCCTGTACGGGTCTTCCCGGAACATTACGGCGAGTAGGCTTGCCGAGGAAGCCCACGGGGACATGGAAGAAATCTTCCGTCTTTTCCTGGAGTACAGCCCAGCCTACCTGGTTTTCAAGGACGCCAACCACCGGGTGCTCCGCTTGAGCAGGAATTTCGAGACTCTGCTTGGCATGCCTATTGAGAAGATGATCGGCATGACCGCCGCGGATATCTTCCCGGCCGATGCCGCCCAACGGATCATGGACGACGATCTGAAGGTGCTGGCGAGCGGCACCCTCTCCCAGACCGAAGAAGAGCTGCAGGGGCGCTGTTACTCGAGCCTCAAGTTCCCCATTCCGCAAAAGGACAAGCTTCCGCTTTTGGTTGCCATCAAGACCGACATCACCGAGCGCAAGGAGATCGAAGTCGCCATCCAGCAGTTAAACGAAAGGCTCGACCAGCGGGTCGCCCAGCGTACCGCACAACTGGAGGCGGCCATTCTCGAGCAGGAAGCCTTCAGCTACTCGGTATCCCATGACCTGCGTGCTCCCTTGCGCCACATCAACAGCTTCTGCGCCATTTTGCTGGAGGATTTCAGCGAGTCGCTCGCGGGTGAGGCCTGCGGCTACCTGGACCGGATCCGCCAGGCTACCAGGAAGATGGGGGTGCTGATCGACGAGCTGCTGGAACTCTCCCGGGTGAGCCGGGTGATATTGCAGCGCATCCCGGTCAACCTGAGCGACCTGACCGCCAGGATCGCCCTCACCCTGAAGGAAATCGAGCCGCTGCGGGTGGTGGAATTCGCCATCGTTCCCGATCTCTATGCCTGCTGCGACCCGACCCTGGTGCAGCAGCTGTTCGAGAACCTGATCGGCAACGCCTGGAAATACACCGGCAAGCTGGCCGAGGCCCGCATCGAATTCGGCATGGTTTCCGGAGCCGAGGGAGCGGTGTTCTTCGTCAAGGACAACGGTGCCGGCTTCGACATGGCGTACCAGGACAAGCTTTTTCACCCGTTTCAGCGGCTCCACGGCGCGGAATTCGAGGGGAACGGCATCGGCCTGGCCACGGCGCAGCGCATCGTGCAGCGCCACGGCGGCACTATCTGGGCCGAGGGAGCGGTGGGGGAGGGCGCCCGGTTTTTATTCACCCTTCCCTGAAGCTGTTGCGCCCCACGCAGCTTGGGCCCGGCTCGCCTCTTCTTGACTTGAACCGCCCGGCGGCGTTATACATGAGCATCACCTTCCCGGAGCCATCCTTTCATGCCCATTCGATTCATCCACACCTCGGACCTCCATCTCGGAAAGACCTACCGCTCCGGCGCGCAGGTGGCCGAGCGCTACGCCGACTTCTTCGCCACCTTCGCGGAGATCGTCGCCGATGCCGTAAAGGAACGGGTGGACTTCGTGTTGATCGGCGGCGACCTGTTCCACACCGGCCAGATCCTCCCCAGGACCTTCGCGAAGACCATCGAAACCCTGCAGCCGCTGAAGGATGCCGGGATCCCCTGCCTCGCCGTGGAAGGAAATCATGACTGGATCCACCGCCGCGACTCGGTCTCCTGGATGGAGGCGCTCTCGCAGCTGGGCTACCTCTGCCTGCTGCGCCCGGAGCGAACCGCTGAGGGGGACTACCTTTTCGCCCCCTTCGACCCGGAATCGGGCGCCGGCGGGCGGATGGAGGTCGGCGGGGTGAACGTCTACGGCCTGGGCTACATCGGCTCGCAGGCGGGGATTCACGTGCCGCGCATCTGCCAGGCGGTCGCCACCTCGCGCAACATCCTGCTCTTTCACGTCGGGGTCTGGACCTTTTCCCCGGTGGAGATCGGCAACATCCGCCCGGACGAGGCGCTTCCGCTTGCCGAGCGCTTCGACTACGTGGCGCTGGGGCACGGCCACAAGCCGTACATCGTTGCGACCCCGCAGGGTCGCCCCTACGCTTTCAACCCAGGCTCGCCGGACTGCGTGAATTTCGGCGAGGAGCGCTACGACAAGGGCTACTACCTGGTGAGCCTCGGGGACGCCGGGGTGAGTCACCTCTTCAGGCGCTGCAACCCCCGCCCCATGTTCGTGCTGACCCTCGACTTGGACGGCGCGGCCAACGCCGGCGAGGCACTGGAGCGCTTCAGCTCCCAGATGCGGGACAAGCTTCCGGCGGGCGGTGACCCGCGCCAGCCGCTCATCGAGGTGAAGCTGACCGGCAAGGTCGGCTTCCACCCGTTCGAGCTGAGTCGCGCGCGGCTGCGGCTTGCCCTGGAGGAGCATTGTAGCCCGCTGCATCTGGAACTGAAGAACCACCTCTCCCAGGTGGCGGGGGGACGCGGGGAGGAGAAGGTCAAGAGGAGCCTCGCCGAAATCGAGCGGGACGTGCTCTCCGAGCTGATCAGCGGCAGCAGCGACTACCAGGGGAGGGAGGCGGAACTGGTCCTGCTCTCGCTCACCATCCGCGACCTGGTGCTGAAGGGGGAGGTCGAGGGCGAGGAACTCCTGGGGCTCTTCTCGCGCGGGGGTGCCCCGTGCGCATAGTCTCCATCCACCTGAAGAACATAAAGTCGCACCGCGACACGGAGCTCAACTTTGCCCCCGGCATCAACGTGCTGGCCGGGCCCAACGGCTCCGGGAAAAGCACAGTCTTCCAGGCGATCGGCTATGCTCTGTTCGGGGTGAGCGCCCAGGATTTCGTCTCGCGTGCCGAGCGCTTCCTGAGCATCGGGACCAAGCGGGGCGAGGTTAGCGTCGTCTTCGAGCCGGCTGACGGCGAGCTGTACCGGGTGACCCGCAGCGTCGGCCCGGCAGGGAAGTGGCTGCTCGCCAAGGGGAGTTCCGGCGGCTTCGAGGTGGAGGAGCATGCCAACATCCTTGAGACCGAGACCCGCATCGCCGCCCTTTTGGGGCTGGCCAGCGGACGGCCCCTGGCCGACCAGTTCAAGCTGGTGATCGGCCCCTTCCAGAACGACTTCCTCGGCCCCTTCGTCATCAGGCAGCCGACCAAGCGCCAGGACGCCTTCGACGAGATCCTCGGCATCGACGCCTGGCGCAAGACCTTTGACGGCACCAAGGTCCTTGCCAGCACCATCCTTGCAAAAATCGACACCCTGCAGGCCGAGGTGGCGGGAAAGCAGGAACAGGTGGCGGTGCTGCCTGCCAAGGAGCTGGAGCTGACCACACTTTGCGAGAGTTCCGCCGCCAAGCGGGGGGAACTCTGCGCTGCCCTGGGCGCCATGGAGCGCGCGACGGCGCTTTTGGCCGGCTGCGACGCGGACAAAGAGCAGCTCGAAGCCGCGCACAACGCCCTGCGGGCGCTCCAGGAGCGAATCGGGTCGGGGAGGGACCATGTCGCGACCCAGCTCCTCTTGGCGCAGCAGTCGCGGGATGCCGCAGTCGCCCTGGCGGCTGCCCGGCCGGGGAAGCTCGCCTACGACGCCGCCGAGCAGAGGCTCAAGCTTTTGCGCGCCGAGGAAGAGCAGAAGCTCCGGCTGGAAAAGGAGCTGGCCGAACTAGACAAGGAGGTTTCCGCAGGCGTGGCGGCGCTTGGCATAGAGACCCGCGAGCTGGGCGATCTCGATGCTGGGGTAACGGCCGAGGCCGCGCGACTGGTAGAAGAGGAGCAGGGGCTCGCCCGGGCCCGGGTGCAGCTTGGCGAGGCGGAGTCTGCCGCACGGCAAGCTCTGGACCAGGCGAACGGTTCGGTTTCCCGGTTCCGGGAACTCGCCGTGCACCGCATCGAACAGACCCTGCCCTACCTCCTGGTGGCGCTGGACCGGATGACGGCCCTCGACGCCGCGGGAAGCGAGAGGCGCGCCGTGCTGGCCGCCGGAGCACCCCTGAAGGGGAGGGCGGCGGAGCTTCCCGGCCGCCAGCAGGAGCTGGAGCGGGTTCAGGGGGAGCGCAGCGAGCTTGCCGGCAGGAGGCTGTCGCTCGTCGAGGGGCGCGACAAGATCGGCGCCGGTGACTGCCCTTTCTTCCACGAGCCGTGCCGGAACCTGCAGGGGGGGGCCGGGGTGGAGGTAATCACTGCGCGCCTCGATCTCCTGGATGCCGACCTGGCACGCCTGGAGGGCGTCGCGGAGTCGCTCGCCCTGCAGGTGATGCAGGCTCAGGACGCCGCGCGGGAATGGGCCGGGGTGGAGCAGGTGGCCCGCGAACTGGAGCAGGCCGGACGCGAGCGCGAGGCCCAGGAAAAGGAGTTCGCCAGGCAGCTCTCTGAGATGGCCCCTGATACGCTTTATCAAGCCGTCGAGGGATTCCTGCACCGGGAGTCCCTGGCCCGGGTCGACCTGAAGGGGGTGCCGTGGCTGGCATTGAGCCCGGTCGAACCCCCGCAGGAGCGCCGCCGCGCGCTGGCGGCCTGGAGCGAGCGCTGGCACGGGGTGCTGGTCGCGCTGGATCAGGTCCTGGCCCACCGGGTTCATCTGGCGGAGGAACCGGTGCAGAGCTGCTCGCTCAAGCTGCGCGAGCTTTCGGTCCGGGGCGAGGCGCTTCAAGGGAAACAGCGGGAACTCGCCCAGAACCGGGAAGGGGTGCTTCGGCGCCAGCTCGCGATCAAGGCGCAAAAGGCGCGGCTCGAAGTGGTGCGCGAGGGCGCGGCGGGCACCCGCGCGGCACTCGCCGGGCATGCGGGGCTGGACGACAGCATCAGGGGGACGGCCGAGGAACTGACGCGCCACCAGGCGGACCGGGACCGTTTCATCGCCAACCAGAAGGCTGCCGAAGAGCTGGAGCCGCGCCAGGAGACGCTTGCCAGGTATCAGGCCCACCTTAAGGGACTGGAGGTCGAACAGGGAGCGAAAAAGGAGGAACTGCAGAGGCTCCAGGCAGGGTACCAGCCGGAGTTGCACGAGCTGGCCAGGAGAGACCGCGAGCGGCTGGTCTCCTCCCTGGCGACCCTCCAGGCGGAGCTTTCCTCCCTGGCCGAGGGAATTGCCAGGCTCCGGGCGGAGATCGCCCAGCTCAGCGTCCTCTCCGACGAGATTTCCAGGAAGCTCATAGCGATCGGGGAGTTGCGGGAGCAGGGAACCCTGGTGAAGTTCCTGCGCAACCAGGTGTTCAAGAACGTATCCAGCCAGCTCTCCGAGCGTTTCCGTGAGGAGATCAGCTTCCGGGCGGACCGGATCTACCGCTCGATCGCCGAATCGGACGAGGAGCTTTTCTGGGGCGAGAACTACCAGATCGTGCTGAAGGACATGGCGGAGGGGGGGATCCGGGAGCGGACCGACGACCAGCTTTCCGGGGGGCAGATGATGAGCGCGGTGGTGGCGCTGCGCCTGGCCCTGCTGCAGACCCTCGGCGCCAGGATCGCCTTCTTTGACGAGCCGACCTCCAACCTCGATGCGGAGCGCAGGGAGAACCTGGCGCAGGCCTTTCGCGCCATCGACGTCGGGCAGGAGGAGGTGACCGAGCATTGGTACGATCAGCTCTTCCTGGTGAGCCACGACGTGAGCTTCACCGAGATCACCGACCAGACCATCCAGCTGGAGACCGAACCTTAACGGCGAACCTGATTGGCGGCAGCTAGAGTTTTAATTAAATATGGCCTCATTTTTAAGGGCCAATCTCTAGGTAATCAGCGGTTTAGGTCCGTTTTTCGGTGCACCGAAATCCTCCGGTTGAGTGCTGACCTGGCGCCGGGTTTTCCCCCTTTGGCAAAGGGGCACAGGGGGGATTGGGCACAATAAGCCGAACTTAAATTTCCTAGGAGACCCGCACCGATATGCACCAGAAAAACCGCGGGGCCTGGTTCATCGTGGCCTCGGCCGCGGGCTTCGCCAGCCTCGGGATCCTCATCAAGTGCGCCTTCGCCGGAGGCGCGAACATCACTACCATCCTCGCCGGCCGCTTCCTGATCGCCTCGGTATTCCTCGTTTTTTTCCTGAGGCTGCGCCGCACCTCCCTCGTCATCAGCCGCAGGAGCGCGCTCCAGCTCGTCCTGATGGGGGCCGTCGGCTACGGGGGCATGTCGATGCTCTACGCGAACGCCCTCCATTATCTCCCCGCCTCGCTCACCAGCATGCTGCTCTACACCTATCCCGCGCTGGTCACGCTGCTTGCCGTGCTGGTGGGCGCTGAGCGCTTTACCGTGGAAAAGGGGGCGGCACTGCTTTTCTGCTCCGCAGGCCTGGTGCTCTTGCTCGGAGCCTCGTTCGACGGAGCGCGCCTGGCAGGGGTGCTCTCCGTCTTGGGCGCCGCGGTCATCTACAGCGGCTACATCGTGGTCGGCAACCGGATCCTGAAAAACATCGATCCGCTGGTTACCTCCCTTTACGTCTGCGCCTCCGCGGGGCTCGCCTTTCTTTGCTACGGGCTCGCCACCGGGGGACTCATCCTCGCCCTGACACCCGCCGGCTGGCTCTCCATCCTCGGGGTCGCGGTCCTGCCGACCCTCTTCGGCGTGATCGGCTTTTTCGCCGGCCTGCGCCTGATCGGAGCTACCAACGCCTCCATCATCAGCACCCTCGAGCCCCTGATCACCGTCATCCTGTCGGCCCTGCTCCTGGGCGAGCGCATCACGCTGCTGCAGGGTTCGGGGGGCGCCGTGCTTCTTTTCGGCGCGGTCGTACTGCAGCTCTGGGGCGACGGCGCCCGGCGCTCGACGGTGAACGAAGTCTAAAGGGGCGGGGGAGGGCGGTTCAGGTGGCGGCACTCGTTGTCACCGCCGCCTCGCGCTCGCGGTCCCTGGTGTGGTCGCGGGCGATCAGCATGTAGATGGAGGGGATCACGAACAGGGTGAACATGGTGCCGATGAACATGCCGCCCACCAGCACGAGACCGATGGAGTTTCGCGCCGCGGCGCCGGCCCCGGTTACCAGTGTCAGCGGGAAGTGGCCGGCGATGGTGGCGGCGGCGACCATCAGGATGGGACGCAGCCGGGTCATGGAGGCTTCGCGAACCGCGTCCAGCTTGGAAAGGCCCTGGATCTGCAGCTTGTTGGAAAATTCGACGATCAGGATGCCGTTCTTGGAGACCAGTCCCACCAGGGTGACGAGTCCTACCTGGGAGTAGATGTTGAGGGTGGTGGTCCAGCCGTGGGTCCAGAAGGGGGTGTTCGGATCGGGTATCTTCAGGAAGGTGAAGAGCAGGGCGCCGAACATGGCCAGGGGGACCGAACCCGCCAGGATGACGAAGGGGTCGCGGAAGCTGTTGAACTGGGCCGCCAGCACCAGGAAGATGAGGACGATGGCGAGCGCGAAGGCGGGAAGGAACTTGTTCCCCTCGGTGCGCAACTGGCGGGACTCCCCGGTGTAGTCGACCACGTACCCCTTGGGGAGCATCTTGGCCGCCTCCCCCTCCAGGTAGCGCAGCGCCTCGTCCAGGGGGCGCATCGCCACGCCGGAGATCTTGACCGCGTTCAACTGCTGGAAGCGGTTCAGCGAGCGCGGCACGACCGAGGTGCGCCGGGTGGCGATGGTGCCGAGCTGGACCACCCCCGCGTTGGGGCCGGTGACGTAGACATCTTCCAGCTGTCCCGGGTTGAGGCGGTCCACCCGCTGGATCTGCGGGATGACCTTGTAGCTTCGGCCGGCGATGTCGAAGCGGTTCACGTAGTTGCCCCCCACCATGGCGCCTAGGTCGCTGGAGATCTGCCCCAGGTTAAGCCCGAGGGCGGCCACCTTGTCGCGGTCGATGACGAACTCGGACTGGGGTTGGTCGATCTTGACGTCGATCAGGGGCGGAAAGGCGAACATGCCGCTTTGCATCGCCTTAACCTGCAGCTTCTGGGCGAATTCGAGGATCTCGGAGCTTTCGGCGGTCGAGGTCAACAGGAACTCCACCGGGAAGTCGCCGCCGCCGGGGAGCGCCGGGGGGGTTACCGGGAAGATCCGGATGCCGGGGAGCTTCTGCAGCTTTTGCTGCACCTCGGGCATGATCTGGAAGATGGTGCGCTTGCGCTCCTTCCACGGTTTGGTCACCATGCCGGAGAAACCCGAGTTGGGCTGGGTGAGCTGGAAGGTGAACTGGGTCTCCGGTTCGCTCATGAATATTTGGTTCACCGCGGCGGCGAAGTGGCTGTTCTGGTCGATGGTGGAGTTGGCCGCCGCGTCGAGGATGCCAAAGATGACCCCCTGGTCTTCCATCGGCGCCAGTTCCTTGGCCGACATGATGAACATCGGCACCGAGAGGAGCGAGATCACCAGCCAGACCGTGTAGACCGCGGGTCGCGCGGCCAGGGTGGCACCTAGGAGGCGTCCGTAGAAATTTTTCAGGCGTTCCATGTCGCGGGAGATACGGCCGGCCAGACCGCGTTCGCCGGCGCCCGGCTTGAGCAGCACGGCCGACATGACCGGCGACAGGGTGAGGGCCACGATGCCGGAGATGGTCACCGCCCCGGCCAGGGTGAAGGCGAACTCGCGGAAGAGCGAACCGGTGAGCCCGCCCTGCAGGCCGATCGGCAGATAGACCGCGGCCAGGGTGATGGTCATGGCGATGATGGGGCCCACCAGTTCGCGGGCCCCCAAAAGGGCGGACTCGAGCGGGGTTTTCCCCTCGCGGATGTGGCGCTCCACATTCTCCACCACCACGATGGCGTCGTCCACCACCAGGCCGACCGAGAGCACGATCGCCAGGAGGGTGAGCAGGTTCACGGTGAACCCGAACGCCTGCATCAGGAAGACGCCGCCGATGAGCGACACGGGGATCGCCACGATCGGTATCAGCACCGAGCGGAAGGAGCCCAGGAACAGGAAGATGACCACCATGACGATCAAAAGGGTGTCGCCCAGGGTCTTCAGCACCTCCTGGATGGCGTTGGCGATGTAGTCGGTGCCGTCGTAGGCGATGTCGGCCTTGAGGCCGGTGGGAAGCTCGCTCTTGATGGATGCCATCTCCTTGCGCACCAGCTTGATCACGTCCAGCGAGTTGGCGTTGGGGAGCGGCCAGATCCCCATGAAGACGGCGGTCTGGCCGGAGAAATGGACCTCGGTGTCGTAGTCCTCGGCCCCCAGCACCACGTCGGCGATGTCGGAGAGCCGCACGATGGCGCCGCCGCTTTGGCGCACCGCCAGGCGCTTGAAGTCGTTCACCGTGTTGAGGTTGGTGTCGGCGGTCAAGTTCACCTGGATGTAGGACCCCTTGCTGCGCCCCAGGGCCGACAGCACGTTGTTGGCGGCCAGGGCCTGGCGCACCTGCGCCGGGGTGATGCCGAGCGCGGCCATCCGGTCCGGCTTGAGCCAGATGCGCATGGCGAAGGTGCGGGCCCCCAGGACATCGGCCCGCTGCACCCCTTCGATGGCGGAGAGCCGGGGCTGGACCACGCGCACCAGATAATCGGTGATCTCGTTTTGCTTCAGGATGTCCGAGCTGAAACTTAAGTAGGCGGAAGCGAACTGGCTGTCGGCCGACTCGATGTTGATGATCGGCACCTCGGCCTCGGGGGGGAGGTCGTTGCGCACCTGGTCGACCTTGGAGCTCACCTCGGCCAGGGCCTTGGTGGAATCGTAGTTGAGTCTCAGGCGGACGGAAATGGTGGAAAGGCCGAGGGTGCTCTGTGAGGAGATATACTCGATGCCGTCGGCCGCGGCGATGACCCGCTCCAGCGGCGTGGTGATGAAGCCGCGCACCAGTTCCGCGCTGGCGCCGACGTACACCGTGGTGACCGTGATGGTGGCGTTCTCGCTGCGCGGATACTGGCGCACCTTGAGGCTTCGCATCGCCTGCAGCCCCCCGATGACGATGATCAGGCTCACCACCACGGCAAGCACCGGTCGGCGGATGAAGAGGTCGGTGATATTCACGGTCAGTTGTTCTCCGGAGTGGGCGCCTTCTGGAAGGCTGGGGCCAGCTTGTTGTCGATCAGCACCGCCTGGCCGTTACGCAGCTTGAAGGCGCCGGTGCTGACGATGACCTCCCCCTGCTTAAGTCCGCTCAGGACGGCGACGAAGTCGCCGCGCTTCTCGCCCAGGCGCACGAACTGCTGCTGCAGCACCTTGCCGGTCCCTCCCGTGGCGCCAGCCTTGCCCGTCTCGCCTTCGGTTTCCTTTTTGTCCTTGGTGTCCTTTTTTGTCCTGGCTTCTTTGGCCTTATTGGCATCCACCACCAAAAACACCGAGTCCCCGTACGGCGCATAGAGCACGGCCGTGGTCGGTATGGTGAGCACCTGCTGCTGGGCCGGGAGCCCGACGGCGACGTTGACGAACATCCCGGGCCGCAGCTTTTCCTTCTTGTTGTCGAGGGTCGCCTCAAGCTTGATGTTGCGGGTGTCGGCATCCACCAGGGGGTTGATCGCCGTCACCTTTCCGGTGCTGGAAAGTCCCGGAAGCGCGTCGCAGGTGACCCGCACCGGCTGGCCCGGATTAAGCCGGCCCAGTTGCTGCTGGGGGAGGGAGAAGTCGGCGTAGATCGGGTCCATGGTCTGCAGGGTGACGATCGGGTCTCCCTCGCGCAGCATCTGGCCAAGGTTCGCCTGCCTGATGCCGAGGCGTCCGCTGAACGGGGCTCGGATCGTTTTCTTGGCTATGGTGGCCCGGATGTTCTGCGCCTGGGCCAGCGCCTGCTGCCAGGCGTTCTGGGCGGCATCGTAGTCGGCCTGGGAGATGATCTTCTCGGCGAGCTGCTTGACGTCGCGTGCAAGGTTACTCCGGGTGAGCTCCGCCTGCGCCACGGCCCCCTGGAGCTGGGCCTGTTCCACCGTGGTGTCCTGGCTTACCAGCAGATCGCCCTTGTGCACGAAGGCGCCCGGCTGGAAGGAAATCCCCACGACCTTCCCCGCCAGTTCGCTGGCCACGGTCACTCCCTGGACGGCATTCAGCGTGCCGACCGCGGTCAGGCTGCTCGTCCACGGCTCGGAGTTGACGCTCGTCGCGGTAACGGTCTCGGGGGGGGGCACCATTTTCTTGCCACTGTCGATCATGGCCCTGATTTGCAGGGCCTTGATCCCGGAGAGTACCGCAATGACGATGACGAGTCCGAGGACGACAAAAATAATCCGCTTCTTCATGGCTGCACAGCTCCGTTCGCTGGGGTTTTGGGTGCTTGCTGGTTCGCCCCTGCACTGTTCCACCAACCCCCGCCCAGGGCCTGGAACAGCGCGGCGCTGTCGGCGTAGCGCGCCGCCTGGGCCTGCACCAGGGTGATCTTCGCCTGCAGGTACTGCCTCTGCGAGTCGAGAAAGAGCAGGTAGTTCACCGCGCCTAAGGCGTACTGCTTCCGGGAAAGCTCCAGGGTGTCGCGGGCGGCCTGTTCCGCCTCGGCCTGCGCCCTGAGCGCCTGGGCATCCAGATCGAGGGCCCGCAGCACGTCGGCCACGTTTTGGAAGGCCTGCAGGACGGTGGCCCGGTACTGGGCCTCGGCCTGGTCGTAGGCCGCCTCGGCTGCGCGACGTTTGGCCCGCAGCTCTCCGCCGTGGAAGATCGGCTGCAGGATCCCCGCGCCGAGCGACCAGACCGCAGCACTGCCGTTGAAAAGATCGCTGAAGGTGGTGACCTGCGGCCCGTAGCTGCCGGTGAGGGTGATCTTGGGATACAGGTTGGCGCTGGCCACTCCCACCTGGGCGCTCGCCTCATGCAGCAGCTCCTCCGAGGCGAGGATGTCGGGGCGCTGGCGCACCAGCTCGGAGGGGAGGCTCACCGGCAGCTCTTCGGGGAGCTTCAGGTCGGCCAGCTCGAACACGGGGAGTACTGCCGCGTCGGAGGGAAATTTGCCGACCAAAACGGCCAGCTGGTGCCGGGACTGGGCCAGCTCCTTTTCCAGGGGCGGGAGGGTGGTGCGGGCCTGGGCCAGTTGGGCCTTTTGTGCCAAAAGGTCGGGCAGGGCGGCCGCACCGAGCTGGTAGCGGCGCTCCATGAGCCGTACCTGCTCCTCCTCGGCAAAGATGATCTCGCCGGTCGCGCGGATCCGCGCACTCAGGGAAGCCTGCTGCACGGCCGTCGTCACGATGTTCGAGGTCAAAGTGAGATGCGCTCCCTCCAGGAGATAGCGCTGGTTGTTCAACTGGGCAAGTGAAGCCTCGACGGCGCGCCGGGTGCCGCCGAACAGGTCGAAATTGTAGGAGACGTTCACCGAGGCGTTGTACAGGGTGAAGATGCTGGCGCCCAGTTCGGGCGCCCCGAACGAGGCACCGGTGAACTTCTCCCGCGTGGCCGAAAGGTTGGCGTCCAGACTGGGCCAGAGTGCCCCGACTTGGGCGCGCCGGTTCTCCGCAGCCTCGCGCAACGCAGCCCGGGCGGAGGCGATGGTCGGGCTGTCCGCCAGGGCCTGGACGATCAGCCGGTTCAAGGTCTCGCTATGGAACAGGGTCCACCATTGGGCGGGGATCTCCCGGCCCCCCGCGAAGCGCTGCGCCTCCCCGCCGGTCACCGGGGCTGCCGCGGTCGTGGCGGGGAGGGGGCTCGCGGTGTAACTACCCGCGCCAGGCGCCGCGGGTTGCCTGAAATCGGGGCCCACGGCGCACCCTGACAGCGCGGCCAGGCCCGGGACCAGCAGCGTCAGGCTCAGCAGCATGCGTCGCTTTAATTCATTAGGCTTTTTGCTAAACATCGGTTCATTGCCCTTGGCTTAAACTGTGACACGGCTCTGCCCGGCGACCTTTCCATCTCAGGCTCGTTCCGAACGTCAGAGCTGTTTTCTCCCAAGACCTGATTGGCTAGCATGAATCATACTCAATTTATGGCGCCTTGCAATCCGTTCTGGTTCTTTTCCGGGCCAGGATGTGTATACGGTTTGCCCTGCTTTAAACTATGGTAAGCTTCGGCTAATCAAGCTCGTCGTGGAACTCCTTTGCCAGAGATTTGATGGGCGGCAGAAGTGCGCTTTTCAAGAATCCTTATCCGCTAGTACAGCATGCCGGGTGGCGGCCCCCCGCGGCTTGGGCGCTTTCGTTGACTTTCCGGCCTCGATCTGCTAGAGAATTATGTTTATACCGATTGCTTAACCCAGGGGACCTGATGCAACAGTTCTTTCTTAAAGTCTCGATCATGCTCGTCCCGGCACTGATGGCCATAACCTGCCACGAAGTCTCTCACGGCTATATTGCGGACAAGTTCGGGGATAACACCGCCAGGTCCATGGGGCGGCTCACCCTCAACCCGATCAAGCACATGGACATCTTCGGCACCCTCATGGTCTTCATTGTGGGGATCGGCTGGGCGAAGCCGGTTCCGGTCAACTTTCACAACCTGCGGCACCCGAAAAGGGACATGATCTGGGTGGCGGCTGCGGGGCCGATCACCAATTTTGTGCTCGCCTCCTTCTCGGCGCTTGCCATGCGCCTGATGGTGCACCTGGCCGAAGCGGTCCCCGACGGCTCGCCATTTGCCGCGTTCCTCGATCCGATCACGCTGATGCTCGCCTTCTCCGTCTACATCAACCTGCTGCTCGCCATATTCAACCTGATCCCCGTGCCCCCTCTGGACGGCGGAAGGGTGGCTGTGGGACTGCTCCCCTATCGCCTGTCGATGGCCCTGGCGAGTGTGGAGCGCTTCGGCATGATAATCATCATCGCTTTGGTGTTTTTCACCAACGCCTTCAGCTATGTGATTTCCCCGGCCCTGAGTTTCGGGGTGAACCTTTTGGCAGGCCCCCAGAGTAATCTTGTCTTCAGTGTGACCAGGCTCATGATGAGATAGGCCGGCTGATCAAGATAGCCTGCTCGGCTGTCAGTACGCTGAGTTCTGTAACTACATTCTATCTCAAACGAAACCATAGAAAAGAGAGTAATTGGAAAAGGAGTCCGTACCTATGAGTAACAAGCGTATTGTAAGCGGCATGAGACCGACCGGAAAACTGCACCTCGGACACTTTCACGGGGTACTCTCCAACTGGCTTGAGTTGCAGAAAAACTTCGACTGCTTCTTCTTCGCCGCCGATTGGCACTCTCTCACAACCGAATACGCGAACACCGACGGCATCAAGGAGAGTATCCACGAGATGGTGCTGGACTGGCTCGCCTTCGGCATCGACCCGGAGAAGAGCGTCATCTTCGAGCAGAGCATGGTGCCGCAGCACGCCGAGCTGAACCTGATCCTCTCCATGATCACGCCGGTCTCCTGGCTGGAGCGCAATCCGACCTACAAGGAGATGCAGGAAAACCTGGACACCAAGGACCTCTCCACCTTCGGTTTCCTGGGCTACCCTGTGCTGATGGCCTCGGACATCATCGTCTACCAGGCGGAGCGGGTCCCGGTCGGTCAGGACCAGATACCGCACCTGGAGATCACCAGGGAGATCGCGCGGCGCTTCAACCATCTCTACGGCGAGGTGTTCCCGGAGCCTGCGGCTCTTTTGACCGAGACCCCGAAGGTGCTGGGCCTGGACGGCAGGAAGATGAGCAAGTCCTACGGTAACGCCATCTTCCTCTCCGACGACGCCGAGGAGACCCGGAAGAAGGTGCTCTCCATGATGACCGACACGCTGCGCCCCTACAAGAAGGACCCGGGCGAACCGGACCGCTGCGTCGCCTTCACGCTGCACTCGCTCTACGTGCCGCAGGAGAAAAGGGACGAGATCGTGGTTGCCTGCCGCGGTGCTGTGCTTGGCTGCGTCGACTGCAAGAAGATCCTGGCTGGCTGCATGATCGACACCCTGGCGCCGTTTCGCGCCAAGCGCGAGGAGCTGGCGCGGCAGGAGGGGCTGGTCCACGAGGTCCTGGCCGAGGGGAGCCGCAAGGCCGAGGTGGTCGCCAAAAAGACCATGGTAGAGGTACGCACCGCGCTCAAGGTGTAGGGGCGGGAAAACGGTTGAGTAGTTCGGTGGTTGAGTGGTTGAGGTGGACGACGTAACGACTCAACGACGTAACGACTCAACGATTTAACAGTGTCCACGGAGCCCACGTGCCCCTCGAAAACATGCAAAGTAACCTCTTCTCCGATGCCCTGGAAGACGCCTACCGGGTGCACATCGAGGAGTTCGAGGGGCCGCTCGACCTGCTGCTCCACCTCATCAAGAAAAATGAGCTGGACATCTACAACATACCGATCGCCGCCATCACCCGGCAATACCTGGAGTACATGGAGCTTCTGAAGGAGCTGAACCTCGACATCGCCGGCGAGTTCCTGGTGATGGCGGCCACTTTGTTGCAGATCAAATCGCGCATGCTGCTGCCGCTCACCCCGGACGAGGAGGAGGCGGAGGTCGAGGACCCGCGCGCGGAACTGGTGCGCAGGCTTTTGGAATACCAGCGCTATCGGGACGCATCTTTCCAGCTTTCCAGCCGGAACCTCCTAGGGCGCGAAGTCTTCGCCCGGAAGTTCGACTCGGCTGAACTCGCCGAGACGGCACAAAAGGACGAGCCCGCCGACGTGGAGCTGTTTGAGCTGATCGAGGCGTTTCGCCGGGTGCTGGCGCGGGTCTCGGTGGAAACCTTCCACAACGTGGTGACCGACGGCATCAGCATCGCGGAACGGATCAGCCAGGTCCTCACGCTCTTGCACGGTGGACGGACCATCAGCTTCGACTCCCTTTTCTACGACGGTATGACCCGCGACCTCTTGGTGGTCACCTTCCTCTCCATGCTGGAGCTGTGCAAGATGAAACTGATCAGGATTACCCAGGCCGAAAGCCTCGGGGCAATCTGGCTCACTTCCAGCTCGGAAGCGATTGCCAGGGACGGGGAGGGCATCTTTGCCGAGTAAATCGTTAACCTCGATCGTCGAGAGTCTCCTCTTCGTGCACGACCAGCCGCTCACCCTGGACCGCCTCGCCACCCTCCTGGAGGAGTACGAGCGTGCCGACATCCGCCTGGCGCTGGACCGCCTCATGGAGGAGTACGGCGCAGCCGAGCGCGGCATCGTCCTGGCCCAGGTCGCCGGGGGGTACCAGCTCAGAAGCCGCCCGGAAAACGCCGATTACATCAGGAGGCTTACCAAGAGCCGCGGGGTGAAGTTCAGCCAGTCCGCCTTGGAGACGCTCTCCATCGTCGCCTACCGCCAGCCCATCACCCGGGCCGAGGTGGAGTACCTGCGCGGGGTGGACTCGGGCGGGGTGCTTAAAAACCTCTTGGAAAAGAAGCTTTTGAGGATCCTCGGCAAGAAGGACGTCCCCGGAAAGCCGCTTATCTACGGCACCAGCAGGGAATTCCTGGAACTCTTCAGCCTGAAGGACTTGGCCTCACTCCCCACGCTCAAGGAGATCCAGGAACTGGCCCCCCCGGATCCCTTTGCTGATCAGCCCGAATTGCCGCTCGACCCGGTTGAACCTTAGGCTTAGCTGCGTTAGAATTGCTCCAGCGGCACGGTTGGCTGCGCCGCAACGCTTGGCACCCAAGGGAGGCTCGCATGATACGTCCACCCGCAGTAGCTGGGAAATTCTACCCCGAAGACCCGGACCGTCTCCGGGAGGAACTCGCCTCCCTGATCCCCCCGGGCGAGGGGGCGCGCGTCATAGGGGTGGTCGCCACGCACGCGGGGTATATCTACTCGGGGCGCGCCGCCGGTCTGCTCTACGGCGAGGTCCAGGTGCCGGAGGCGGTCCTCGTCCTGGGCCCCAACCACACCGGCGCCGGAGCCCCCGCGGCCCTGGCCCCTGCGGGGGAGTGGCTCACCCCCCTGGGCCCCGTCCCGGTGAACAGCCGCCTTTCCAAGCTGATCTTGAAGCATGCGCCGCAGGTCCAAGAGGATGCGGCGGCCCACCGCTTCGAGCACTCCCTCGAGGTGCAGCTCCCCTTTCTGCAGTACCGTAACCCTCGGGTCTGCATCGCGGCACTCTGCCTCTCCCTCTCCGATCACGACTCCCTGGTGGCTCTGGGCGCGGGGATTGCGCGGGCAGTAGCCGAGTACGGGGACGAGGTGCTGATCGTCGCCAGCTCGGACATGACCCACTACGAGTCGGCTGCCGCCGCCAGGGAGAAGGACGAGCTGGCGCTCGCCCGGTTGGCCGCGCTCGACCCCGACGGGCTCTTGAAGGTCTGCCGTGAGAAGAGGATCACCATGTGCGGCGTGGTCCCGGCCGCCGTCATGCTGGTGGCGGCCAAACTGCTCGGCGCCACCGCATCGCGGCTGGTCTGTTACACGACCAGCGGCGAGGCAAACGGCGACCTGAGCCGGGTGGTGGCCTATGCGGCAGTGACGGTCTCCTGATGGATGTCATCACCACCCATGTCAATGCCGACTTCGACTGTGTCGGCTCCATGGTGGCCGCCAAGAAACTCTACCCCGAGGCACTTATGGTGTTCTCCGGCGCCCAGGAAAAATGGGTGCGCGATTTCTTCCTGAAGCACCCCTTCAACCTGCCGGATTTTACCCGCCTCAAGGAGCTCGATTTTTCCTGCATCACCCGGCTCATCATCGTCGACTGCCAGCACTCCGGCCGCATCGCCCGGTTCGGCGAGCTGGCCCGCGGCGGAGGGGTCGAGGTGCACATCTTCGACCACCATCCCAAGAGCTCCGGCGATATCCCGGCAACCGGCGGCGTGATCCGCTCCTGCGGCTCGACCACCACCATCCTCACCGGCTTGCTGATGCGGGAAGAACTCGAGGTCACCCCCTTAGAGGCGACCCTGATGATGCTCGGCATCCACGAGGACACCGGCAACCTTACCTTCCCCTCGACGACGTCCGAGGACTATGCGGCCGCCGCCTGGCTCCTGGAGCACGGGGCGAACCTCAACGAGGTGGCCGATTCCATCGACAAGGAATTGACCGCGCAGCAGGTCTCCCTCTTGAACGACCTCCTGAACTCACTGAAAACCACCTCGCTCAAGGGAGTGGAGGTTTCCCTGGCGCAGGCCTCGGTGGACCACTACGTGGGGGACATCGCGGCGCTCGCCCACATGATCCGCGACATGGAAAACCTGCAGGCGCTCTTCCTGGTGGTCGGCATGGGGGACCGGGTCTACGTCATCGCCCGCAGCCGGGTCCCGGAGGTGCGGGTGGGGGAGATCCTGCAGGAGTTGGGCGGCGGCGGGCACGATACGGCGGCCTCGGCCACCGTCAAGGGACTCACCCTGATCCAGGTGCTGGAGAAGCTGGAGGGGGTGCTGCGCCAGCGGGTAAACCCTACGCGTGTGGCCCGGGACATCATGTCCGCCCCGGTGAAAACCCTCTCCTGCGACTGCCTCATCGAGGAGGCGCAGGAGCAGCTGGTGCGCTACAACGTGAGCGCCATGCCGGTGCTGAAAGGGGAAACGGTGCAGGGGATCATCTCGCGCAAGACCGTGGAAAAGGCGCTCTACCACAACCTGGGCAAGGTCCCGGTGGCGGACTACATGCATTCCGAGTTCCTGTCGGCGACCCTCGACACGCCGATTGCCGAGATCCAGTCCTACATGGTCGGCGGCGACGCGCGGCTGGTCCCGGTCTTCTCGGACGGGGTGCTGGCTGGGGTGGTGAGCCGCACCGACCTTTTGCGCTACAGCCTGGGGGGGGAGGCGCTCTACGACCTGTCGCGCGACGCCCTGCAGGTCAAGAACCGCGAGATCGAGGGGCTGATGAACCGGCACCTGACTGGGCCGACCATAGGCATCCTGCACGACCTGGGACGGGTCGGGGACCGCCTGGAGCTGCCGGTCTATGCGGTTGGGGGCTTCGTCAGGGACCTCCTTTTGGGCAACGAGAACATGGACATGGACGTCACCGTCGAGGGGGACGGCATCCTCTTCGCGGAGACCTTCGCCGCCGAGCACGCAGCCCGCGTTAAGAGCCACCAGAAGTTCGGCACCGCGGTGATCATACTCCCCGACGGCTACAAGATCGACGTGGCCAGCACCCGGCTGGAATACTACGTCTCGCCCGGGGCCCTGCCGACGGTGGAACACTCCTCGCTGAAGATGGACCTGTACCGGCGCGACTTCACCGTCAACACGCTGGCGATCCGCCTGAACTGCGGCTCCTTCGGGATGCTGATCGACTACTTCGGCGCCTACCGTGACCTGACCGCCAAGGTGATCCGCGTGCTGCACAACCTCTCCTTCGTCGAGGACCCGACCCGGGTGTTCCGGGCCATCCGTTTCGAGCAGCGGCTCAATTTCAAGATTGCCCGGCACACCGAGGATCTGATCAAGAACGCGGTCAAGATGGATTTCCTGGAGAAGCTCGGGGGGCGCAGGCTCCTCTCCGAACTGGTGCAGATACTCAAGGAGAAAGAGCCTTTGAAGGGGGTCTGGCGCATGGCTTCCCTGGGGCTTTTGCGCTTCATCCACCCCGATCTGGAAATCACCGTCTCCCTGCAGGAGATGCTCGAGGAGGCGCGCTACATGGTCTCCTGGTTCGACCTGCTCTACCTGGAGCGCCCCTACGAGCGCTGGGCCGTCTACTTCCTCGCCCTGTGCGATCCCCTCTCCGACGACCAGTTCTGGGGCACCTGCACCCGCCTGGCCGTGAGCGAGCATTACAAGGAAAAACTGGTCGAGATGCGCAAGCAGGGGAGCGAACTGGTCGGCGCCCTGGAGTGCCAGCTGGCCCGGCAGGGGAAGCTCGAGAACTCCGAGATCTATTTTTTCCTGAAGGGGCTCCCTGTTGAGGTGCTGCTCTACCACATGGCGAAAAGCCACAGCTCGGAGGTGAAGCGCTGCATCTCGCTCTACTTCACCAAACTGCACGGGATGCACAGCCAGATCGGCGGGGAAGAGCTGAAAAGGCTCGGCGTGGAGCGGGGGCCGCGCTTCAGGGAGCTGCTCGACGCGGTGCTGAGCGCCAGGCTGAACGGCAAGGTCTCGAGCCGGGAGGACGAGATCCGCATGGTGCAGGAACTGCTGGGCCAGGTGTAGCGTTTTTGCCACACCGTCGCGCTTTGACGGGTTTCTGTTAAGTCGTTGAAAATATTTACCTTTATCTTCCGGATGCTTTTGCAGTGAGGCGGGAAAGACACATTAATTAGTGCTACCTGCTCTTTTCATGAGAACCCGCTTTTCCCTCCCCCACCTAACCCCTGAGGTAACAGCCAGTTAGCTCTTAATGTCGCTGCCTGGCCCGTTTTTTGCTGTAGGTTTGTGTGACCAGCTCACAACGCCGGGAAAGGGGTTTACATGTACAAGTTAAAGCGCAGCGCCGTCTTGGCGATTACCCTTCTCTGCATTGCCACCCCTTGCCTCGCGGCAGACAACACCTTCAAAACCTTTTTCGAGGATGCCTTCTACGGAGGCCTTTCCGGCGGATTGGTCGGCGCAGCCCTGCTGGCATTCACCAAGCAGCCGGGCAAGCACCTGGATTATGTCGGGTATGGCGCCGCTGGTGGCGTCCTGGTCGGCGCGAGCTACGGGGCGGTGGTCGCAACCCGGTCGCTGGCCGAGGTGGAAAACGGCAACGTGAAGTTCTCCATGCCCACCCTGAGGCCGGAACTGCGCGAGTCCAACTCCAAAGGACAGACAGCAATCATAGCCACGGCCGAACTGATTCGCGGCAGATTCTGACCGCGTATTCTGGCAGCGTGAAATCTGGGGGGCGGCTGCCCCCTTTTTTTGTTCACGGCCGGCGGGTCTCTCCCGTGATCCGCGCAAGAACCCCCCTCCCAAAGCGATTTTCTTGCCTTCCCGCGGGCGCTGAGATACACTTCATGTGTCTGAACGCCGGTTTCGGGGGTGCATCTTTTGGTACTAAACGCTCGACTGCCTGACCTGTTGGCATACACCGACTCCCTGCTCACCTGGGTCAGCGGGCGTGGGCGGATTCTGATTGTCGTGCATGACAATCCGGACCCCGATTCCCTCGCCTCGGCGATGGCCCTGCGGCATCTCTTCGCGGTCCGGCTGAACCGGGAGGCGGTCATCGGCTTCTCCGGCATGATCGGTCGGAGCGAAAACCTTGCCATGGCGAGGCTACTCCAGATTCCGCTCACCCCGTTTCCTCTCATTGATCTCAAGATGTTCCAGGTGGTCTGTCTGCTGGACAGCCAGCCGGGGACCGGGAACAACTCGCTCCCCCCCGGGGCACGGGTCGACATCGTGGTAGACCACCACCCGATGCGGGAGGGGAGCGCCGCCTGCAAGTGGGTCGACATCCGCCCCGAGTACGGCACTACCGCCACCATCCTCTATGAGTACCTGAAGGTGCAGGGGGTCGCCCTGGGGACCAAGCTTGCCACCGCCATCTTTTATGCCATCAAGTCCGAAACCCAGGACCTGGGACGGGAGGCCCGGCGACCCGACCGCGATGCCTATCTCGCCCTGTTCCCCATGGCCAACAAGACCCTGCTGAACAGCATCACCCGTCCCCCGCTCCCCAGGGAGTACTTCACGGCCCTGCATTCGGCGCTCGAGAACACCACCATCTACGGCAAGGTGCTGGTCGCGGCGCTCAAGGGGGTGCAGTTTCCCGAGCTGGTCTCCGAGCTGGCCGATTTCATGCTGCGCCTGGAGGGTGTCGAGACGGTGCTCTCCATGGGTCACTACAACTCGGAGATGATCCTCTCCATCAGGACCGCCAACGAGCAGATCAATTCCGGCGAATTGATCCGCACCCTGGTGGCGGGTTTGGGGAGCGCCGGCGGGCACGGCATGATGGCCGGCGGCAAGATCGACAACGTCCCCGAAAGCGACGCCGCCATCGCCGAAGTGGAGCAGCTGCTGACCGCAAGGATCCTCGCCGAGCTTGCCGTTCCCGCCTGCCAACCGGTGCGGCTGGTCCCCTGAATCATTCATGAAAGCGGTTGCCAAACACACTCTAAAGTGCTAGTAATTAGCTATGTCGCTCTTCCTTGATAACGCTGCAACTTCATTCCCGAAGCCGGAATCCGTCTACCTGGCCATGGATGCAGCGCTGCGCGAGGTCGGGGTGGCTCCGGGGCGGGGAGGGTACCAAAAGTCGCTGGCGGCGGCCCGCATCGTCTTCGCCGCCCGGTCGGCCCTCGCCGGCTTTCTCGGCGTCCCGGACTCGTCCCGCCTGGTCTTCACCCACAGCGCCACCGAATCCCTCAACATCGCGGTAAGCGGCCTCCTGAGGCCTGGCGACCACGTGGTCTCCAGTTCCATGGAGCATAACGCCCTGGTGCGCCCCCTGCACCTGATGCGCGCGCGCGGGGTGGAGGTCAGCTTCGTGCCGGGCGACCGGGACGGCATCGTGTCGGAGCGCGCCATCGCCGCCGCCCTGCGCCGCAACACCAGGCTGGTTGCCCTAGCTCACTGTTCCAACGTGACCGGCACCGTTCAGCCGATAGGGGAGATCGCCCGCACCGCCCGGGCGGGGGGCGCCCTGTTCCTGCTGGATGCCGCCCAAAGTGCCGGCTATTTCCCGCTGGACGCCGAGGGGATGGGGATCGACCTCTTGGCGGCACCCGGGCACAAGGGGCTCTACGGCCCTCCTGGCAGCGGAATCCTCGCGGTGGCGGCCGGTCTGCAGCTCGATCCGCTCCTGGTGGGCGGCACCGGCGGCAACGCGAGCAGCCCCGAGCAGCCGCTGGAGATGCCTGAGCGTTTTGAAAGCGGCACCGTCAACACCCCCGCCATCGCCGGGCTGAAGGCGGGACTCGATTTCATCCTGGAGACCGGGCTGGACCGGATCCGGGCCAAGGGGAAGCTCCTGCTGGAGCAGCTCCTGGAAGGGCTGCGCGCCATCCCCGCAGTCGTGGTCTACGGCCCGGCGCAGGGCGAGCGGGGCAGCGCGGTCTCCTTCAACCTCGACGGCCACGACCCGGCCACCCTCGGGTTTCTCCTGGACCGCGAATTCGACATCAGCGTGCGGGTCGGTCTGCACTGCGCCCCGGACGTGCACCGCACCATCGGCAGTTATCCGGCCGGGACGGTCAGGGTGAGCCCGGGTTATTTCACCAGCGAGGCGGATATTACCTACTTCCTGGGGGCGCTGCACCAGATAGTGAAGCGTTGAGGCGCGCAGACCGGCACCCGGCCACGCACCAGTATTGTCTCTCTTTGCAAAGGGGTTTAGTGAAGAACGAAGATAATTGATGCCTGTTTGACAGTTGGTGACGCAAAAGAATAGATCACTTGATTACGAAAAGCAATGCGGAGCGGGAAGGTTCAGGCACTATGCGGGAAAACCTGGTTTCTTTGAGATGCGATAACGTACCGGAGGTAGACATGAAGAAAACTTATGTACTCGATACCAACGTTCTGCTTTACGACCCGCAGGCCCTCGGCAGGTTTGAGGATAATGCCATCATAATTCCCATCACGGTCATCGAGGAGATCGACCGGTTCAAAAAAGACATGAACGAGACCGGCCGCAACGCGCGCCAAGTCTCACGGCTCATGGACGCCTTCCGCAAGGTGGGTTCCCTCTCCAAGGGAGTGCCGCTGGAGAACGGCGGATCGCTCCGGATCGAGATCTACGAAGAGCGGGTCATGAAAAGGCTGCCGCCCGAACTACGCGAGGATCGCGGTGACAACCGCATCCTGGCCGTGGCCGTAGACCTGATGGGGACCGATCTCAAGGTGCCGGTGATACTAGTCACCAAGGATACCAACCTCCGGATCAAGGCCGATGCCCTGGGGCTCACCGCCCAGGACTACGAGTCCGACAAGGTGGCGATCGACGATCTCTTCACCGGGGTGAGCGACCTGGAGGTGGAGGCAGATCTCATCGACCGTTTCTACAGCCAGGGGTGGCTGGAACTCGGCGCGGGGCTTTTGCTGCCCAACCAGTACGTCACCCTGACCGAGGCCGCAAACCGCTCGCACAGCGCCATCGCGCGCTTCGATCACCGCTCCGGGCGCGTGCTGCCGCTCAAGGGGGGGGACAAGGAAGGGGTCTGGAGCCTTTTCCCGAGGAACCGCGAACAGTCTTTCGCCCTCGATGCGCTGCTGGATGACGACATTAAGATAGTCACCCTGGTCGGCAAGGCGGGCACCGGCAAGACGCTGCTCGCCATCGCGGCCGGCCTGCACAAGACCGCCGAGGAAAACGTCTACAACCGGCTCCTGGTGTCGCGCCCGGTTTTTCCGATGGGGAGGGACCTGGGCTTTCTTCCGGGGGATATCGAGGAGAAACTCACCCCCTGGATGCAGCCGATCTTTGACAACGTCGAGCTGCTTTTGACCGGCCACGAGGGGGAGAAGCGCCACAGCAAGGGGTACAAGGAACTGATGGCGATGGGGATCCTGGAGATCGAGCCGCTCACCTACATCAGGGGGCGCTCCATACCGAACCAGTACATGATCGTGGACGAGGCGCAGAACCTCACCCCGCACGAGATCAAGACCATCGTGACGCGGGCCGGGGAGGGGACCAAGATCGTCCTGACCGGTGACCCGTACCAGATCGACAATCCCTACGTGGACGCCGAGAGCAACGGGCTTACTTATGTCGTGGAACGCCTCAAAGAGCAGACCATTTCCGGCCACGTCACCATGATGAAGGGCGAGCGCTCCGAACTGGCGGAGCTGGCGGCAAACCTCTTGTAGCAACCATCCTCCCCCTCCCTTGACGGGAGGGATTTTTTCACACGTCACCTGTTTCCGTCGGAGGTCAAAGGGCACCTGCGTCTGTGCCCTAACTATTTTTTATGCTTCTTCTTGCCCTGGAATCATCCTGCGACGAGACGGCTGCCGCCGTCGTTAAGGACGGCAGGAGCGTGCTCTCCAATGTCATCGCCTCCCAGATCAGCATCCATGCCGAGTACGGCGGGGTGGTCCCGGAGATCGCCTCGCGAAAGCACCTGGAGTCGGTCTCCCTGGTGGTGGAGCAGGCGCTCCATGAAGCGGGGGTAGGCCTGGGCGAGCTGGAAGGGGTTGCGGTGACGCAGGGCCCCGGGCTTGCCGGTGCGCTCCTGGTAGGCATTTCGGTCGCCAAGGGGCTCGCGCTCGGACGCGGCATCCCCCTGGTCGGGGTGAACCATATCGAGGGGCACCTGCTCGCCGTTTTCCTGGAGGCGCCGGTTGAGTTTCCCTTCATCGCCCTGGCAGTCTCCGGGGGGCACTCCCACCTGTACCGGGTGGACGGCGTGGGGCGCTTCACTACGCTTGGCCAGACCGTGGACGACGCGGCGGGCGAGGCATTTGACAAGGTGGCCAAGCTGATCGGGCTTCCCTACCCGGGCGGGGTCGCCATCGACCGTTTGGCCGCCACGGGCGACCCGCAGGCGATCAAGTTCCCCCGGCCGCTCCTAAACGACGGCAGCTACAATTTCAGTTTCTCGGGGTTGAAGACCGCCGTGCTCACCCATGTCAGGAAGTTCCCCGACTCCACCGGGGCCGGGGTGAACGACCTAGCGGCTTCGTTCCAGGCCGCGGTCTGCGACGTGTTGACCCGAAAGACCGCGGCCGCGGTAGTAGCGACCGGAATCAGGCGGGTGGTGGTGGCCGGTGGGGTCGCCTGCAACTCTGCGCTGCGGCTTTCCATGGCGCGCCTGGCCGCCGAGCAGGGGGTCGAGATCTCCCTGCCGTCGCCGCTTCTTTGCTCGGACAACGCGGCGATGATCGGGGTCCCCGGCGATTTCTACCTAAGTCACGGTATCGTGAGCGGCTTCGATCTGGACGCGCTGCCGGTCTGGCCGCTGGACCGGCTCGCCGCGCGGCTTGAGGGAAAACTGTAATGGAAAAGATGCGAGCGAAAAAGTCCCTGGGGCAGAATTTCCTCGTCGACGACCACGTGCTGTCGCGTATCGTTGCCTGTGTGGCGCCCGCCCACGGGGACGCCATCCTCGAAGTCGGTCCCGGACGCGGCGCCCTCTCCAGGCTCCTGGCGGCCAGCGGCGCTCAGTTTCTGGCCATCGAGTGGGACCGCGACCTCTTGCCGCTTTTGCATGCCCAGTTCGCCGGGGCGCCCAACGTGGAGATCGGGCACGGCGACATCCTGAGGGTCGATCTAAGGCAGCTCCTCGACTCGCGCGCCGCCGGCCGGAAGTGGAAGGTGGCGGCCAACCTCCCCTACAACATCTCCTCCCAGGTGCTCTTTCGCTTCCTGGAGTGCTCCGGGCTCTTCGAGCGGCTGGTGCTGATGCTGCAAAAAGAGGTGGGAGACCGGCTGGTGGCCACGCCCGGCTGCAAGGAGTACGGCGCACTTACCGTCTTGTTGCGGCTTCATTTCGACATCAGCCGCGAATTCCTGGTGAAGCCGGGTTCCTTCCGCCCCGTTCCGAAGGTCGACTCCTGCGTGCTCCGCTTTACCCCGCTGCCGCAGCCAAGAGCCCTGGTGGGGGACGAGGACTTCTTCCGGCGGCTGGTGAAGGGCGCCTTCAACCAGCGCCGCAAGACGCTCCTTAACGCGCTTCGCTCGGCCGGCATCGGGGACGAGGACGATTCGCTTCCCGCGGCACTTTCCCGCTGCGACATCGACGGCGGCAGGCGTGGCGAAACCCTTTCCCTGGACGAATTCGCCGCCCTTTCCCGGGAACTGCAGGCCGGGAAAACTCTGGCGTAAGGGCTGCTTTTTATGCTATACACAAAAGCTAATCTTTGCCCCGGGGTCTTCCCGCACCTGTAGGCCGGTGCCGGGCAAAGGGACCGCTCTTGCTGGCAGGAGGTGTGGTAGGATGCGGACTGATCTGTAATTAAAGGTAAACTGCACGAATAAGGTAACCTGCACGAATTGAATTCATCCTATCCAAAATGGAGGTCGTCGTATGAAAATATGTGTGATCGGTTCCGGGTATGTCGGTCTGGTGGCGGGTACCTGTTTTGCCGAAAGCGGCAACGATGTCATCTGCGTTGATGTCGACGAGGAGAAGATCGAGGGGCTGAAACGCGGCGTGATCCCGATCTACGAGCCCGGCTTGAAGGAGATGGTGCTGCGCAACTGCGAGGAGGGTAGGCTTTCCTTCACCACCGACCTCGCCTTCGCGGTACAGGAATCGCTGGTCAACTTCATAGCGGTCGGCACCCCCCCAGGCGCAGACGGCTCGGCCGATCTGCAGTACGTCATCAACGTGGCGCGCTCCATCGGCCGTCACATGGAAGGGTTCAAGATCATTGTGGACAAGTCCACCGTCCCGGTCGGCACCGCCGACAAGGTGCGGGCCGCCGTCGCCGAGGAGCTGGAGTTGCGCGGTGTCGAGATCGAGTTCGACGTGGTCTCCAACCCCGAGTTCCTGAAGGAAGGGGCGGCCATCGACGACTTCATGAAACCGGACCGGGTGGTGATCGGCACGGACAACGTCCGGACCGCTGAGCTTATGAAAGAGCTCTATTCCGCCTTCATGCGCAAGTCGAACCGCCTCATCACCATGGATATCAGAAGCGCCGAGATGACCAAGTACGCGGCCAACGCCATGCTCGCCACCAAGATCACCTTCATGAACCAGATCGCCAACCTCTGCGAGCTGATGGGTGCGGACGTGATGGCGGTCCGGGAGGGGATCGGTTCCGATTCCCGGATCGGCTATGACTTCCTTTTCCCCGGGGTGGGCTACGGCGGTTCCTGCTTCCCCAAGGACGTGAAAGCCTTGGTGAAGACCGCCGAGGAGTGCAATTACGACTTCATCCTGCTAAAGGGGGTGGAGGAGGCGAACGACCGTCAAAAGCGCGTGCTTTCCGACAAGATCAGGCGCCGTCTCGGCGGTTCCGGCGAGCGGGTGCTGGCGGGGAAGACCATCGCCGTCTGGGGGCTCTCCTTCAAGCCGCGCACCGATGACATGAGGGATGCACCGTCGGTCACCATCATCAACGCGCTTTTGGAGATGGGGGCGCAGGTGCGCGCCCACGACCCCGAGGCCATCAAGGAAGCGCAGAAGGTCTTCGGCGATCGCATCGTATACAGCCATAACCAGTACGACATCCTGAAGGACGCCGACGCTCTGGTGGTCATCACCGAGTGGAACGAGTACCGCAACCCTGATTTCGACAGGATCAAGAGTCTGCTGGTGAACCCCCTCATTTTCGACGGCAGGAACCTGTATCAGCCGCACAGGATAACGCATGCGGGCTTTGAATACCTGCCGATCGGCAGAAACGGCACGGGGAACTGCGAATAACAACCATTGAGCGTTTTCGCGTTCCAAGTTATACGTTCAAATTTCTAAGTTGAACAAAACGGCAACAGGCGTTACTCGAGTGACCTCTTTCTGGATTCGGATTCAACATAGCATATAGAACGTAACACTGTTATTAGGGGTCCGTATGCGAATGCTTGTCACCGGCGGCGCCGGCTTTATTGGTTCTCATCTTTGCGAAAGACTCCTGAGCGAGGGGCACGAGGTGGTCTGCCTCGACAACTTCTTTACCGGCAGCAAGCGCAACATCGCCCATCTGCAGGATGACCGCCGCTTTGAGCTGATCCGGCACGACGTCACGCAGCCGATACTTTTGGAGGTCGAGCGGATCTTCAACCTCGCCTGCCCCGCCTCCCCGATTCACTACCAGTACAACCCGGTGAAGACCACCAAGACGAGCGTCATGGGGGCGATCAACATGCTCGGCCTTGCCAAGCGGGTGAAGGCCAGGATCCTACAGGCCTCCACCTCCGAGGTGTACGGTGACCCGCAGGTGCACCCCCAGACTGAGTCCTACTGGGGCAACGTGAACACGCTTGGCATAAGGAGCTGTTACGACGAGGGAAAACGTGTGGCCGAGACGCTGATGATGGACTACCACCGACAGAACAACGTGGATATCAGGATCATCAGGATCTTCAATACCTATGGGCCGAAGATGGCCGAAAACGACGGGCGGGTGGTCTCCAACTTCATCCTCCAGGCCCTCAGGGGCGAAGAGATCACCGTCTACGGCCGGGGGCAGCAGACGCGCTCCTTTTGTTTCGTTTCGGACCTGGTGGAGGGGATGGTCCGGATGATGGACTGCCCCGGTTTCTCTGGCCCGGTCAACTTGGGTAACCCGACCGAGACCACAATCCTGGAGTTCGCCCAAAAGATCATCGCCCTCACCGGTTCCCGTTCGCGTATCGTCTTCAAGCCGCTGCCGGCAGATGACCCGAAGCAGCGGCAGCCCGACATCACCCTCGCCAGGGAGATGCTCGGCTGGGAGCCGAAGGTGCCGGTCGACGACGGCCTGAAGCAGACCATCGAGTATTTCCGTTCCGTCCTTGCAACGGGGTAACCATGCAGAAACGGTTCTACCTGACACCTGCGGCGGTAATAGTATTCATCCTCTATTTCACCATTTTCGGGGACCGCGGACTGCTGCGCATCAACCACCTGCACCGCGACCGCGATGAAATGCAGCAGCACCTCCAGGAATTGAAGGGGGAGAACGACCGGCTGAAGCGGGAGATCGCGGCGCTGCAGTCGGACCGGCGCTACCTGGAAAGCATCGCCCGGCGCGATTTCGGCCTGGTGCGCAACAACGAGGTGATCTACCAGTTCCCGCCCCAGGAAAAACAAGCCTCGGCAGCAAACAAGGGTGACAGGAAGGGGGCGCAGCAGTTGGTCAAAAAAGACTTGGCTCCAGTCGCCACGGAACAGAAGAAATAACGGCTCGCGAAAAGGTGCTCTCATAGAGGTGGCAAATAATGGCTGAAAAAGGGAAGCAGCACTGCGTGGTCTGCGCCTGGCGCGAGAACTGCGCCAAAAAGTTCCGGGTGACCGACGGGGGTGCCCACTGCCCGGACTTTACCCGGGACGTCACCATAAAGGACGTGCCGGAGGGCGAGATGACCAAAGAGAAGGAGGCTACGATATGAAGGAGCAGCTGCGCGCATGCATCCTGAAGGGAATCGAGGGGTGTTTCGCCGACGGCACGCTCACCTCGGGATCAGTCCCCTCGATCGGGGTCGAAAAACCGGCCCACGCCGAGCACGGGGATTTCGCCAGTAACGTCGCCCTGCAGATGGCCAAGCCGGAAAGAAAATCACCCCGCGCCATCGCCGAGATCATCGTCAAAAAACTCGCTGGGAGCTCCGAACTCATCGAAAGCCTGGAGATCGCCGGACCCGGGTTCATAAACTTCTTCATCAAGGACGCCGCCTGGAGGCGGACCCTGGTCGAGATCGACGCCGCCGGCCGGGACTGGGGCCAAAGCAAGGTCGGCGCCGGCAGGAAGGTGCAGGTGGAGTTTGTGAGCGCCAACCCTACCGGACCGCTGCACATAGGCCACGGCCGCGGTGCGGCGACCGGTGACGCCGTCGCCTCGCTGCTCAGCGCCGCCGGGTTCGACGTGCAGCGCGAGTACTACATAAACGACGCCGGGAACCAGATGAACACCCTCGGGCTCTCCGGGCTTTTGCGCTACCGCGAACTCCTCGGGGAACCGGTCGAGTTCCCGGAGAACTGCTATCAGGGGGCCTACATCAAGGATATCGCCCGGGACGCCATCGCCAAGGTGGGGGACCGGTTTTTGAAGGCCCCGCAGGAAGAGGGGGTCGCCTACTTCGCCAAGATGGGGGGCGACCTGATCCTGAAGGGGATCGACGAGGACCTCAAGTCTTTCGGGGTGGTCCTGGACCACTGGTTCTCCGAGCAGTCGCTCTTCGACGACGGCAAGGTCGCCTCCGCCATCAAGGAGATGCAGGATAAGGGGCTCATCTACCAACAGGACGGGGCGCTCTGGTTCCGCACCACCGACTTCGGCGACGACAAGGACCGGGTGGTGGTCAGAAGCAACGGCGTCACCACCTACTTCGCCTCCGACATCGCCTACCACCGGGACAAGTTCGAGCGGGGCTTCGATTGGGTCATCGACGTCTGGGGAGCGGACCACCACGGCTACGTGCCGAGGCTCAAGGGGATTGTTCAGGGGCTCGGGAGAAACCCGGACGACCTCGGCATCATCCTGGTGCAGCTGGTGTCACTGTTGCGTGACGGGGTTCCGGTCGCCATGTCGACCAGAAGCGGCGAGTTCGTGACGCTCAAGGAGGTGGTGGACGAGGTAGGCCGTGATGCGGCGCGCTTTTTCTTCCTGATGCGCCGCTCGGACAGCCAGCTCGACTTCGACCTGGAGCTGGCCAAGCGCCAGAGCACCGACAACCCGGTCTACTACGTGCAGTACGCCCACGCGAGGATCAAGAGCATCTTTGACACCGCAACCGAGCGAGGATTCGCACCCTGTTTCGCTGACATCCGGCTGGAACTGCTGGAGAGCGTCGACGACATGGCCCTGATCAAGAAGCTCGCCGTGTACCCGGAGATCCTGGAGGCGGCCGCGCTCAACTTCGAGCCGCACCGCATCACCTACTACCTGCAGGAACTCGCCGGTGACTTCCACAGCTTCTACAACAAGAGCCGCGTCATCACCGAGGAGCCTGCGCTGACCCAGGCGCGTCTCTTCCTTCTGCACTGCGTCGCCGTCACCATCAAAAACGCGCTTAGCGTCCTCGGGATTTCGGCTCCGGAGAGGATGTAGGGCCGGGAGGCCATTAATCGTGCGTGATTACAGCGAAAAAAGGGGCGCCCGGGAGAGCATCGAGCGCAAGCCCGTGGCGAAGAACCGGCCGCGCAAGGAGTCTGGCAGCCTCTTCATGGTGCTGACGGTTCTGCTCCTTGTCTGCCTGAGCTTCGGTGCCGGGGTCTTTGCCGGCTGGAAACTCAAGGGGGCGCGCCTAGCCGCCTCGGTTGCTGTCGCCCAGGTTCCCAAGCCGCAGGCCCCAGCTCCCGCTCCCGCTCCGCCCACGCCTGCGCCCGATGCCCCGCTCACCTTTTACAAGACGCTCCCCGCCGGTGGGAAGGGTGTCATCGGCACCGGGCTGAACTTGAAAAAGCCTGAGCCGGCCGCGAGCGCCCCGCGGGAGCCGGTTGCCGCACCTGCCGCACTGCCTGCTGCCGAGCCTGCCGCCTCTCCTGCCGAGGCACCTGCCGCTCCGGTCGCGGCGATTGCCGCACCGGCCAAAACGGACGGTACCCAGCGCTTCGTGGTGCAGGTTGCCTCCTACCGGGAAAAACCAGAGGCGCTTGCCGCACAGGCGAAGCTCGCCGGCAAGGGGGTGGCGGCCTACCTGGTGGAATCGAAGGTTGCCGACAAGGGGACCTGGTACCGGCTCAGGGTGGGGCGCCACCTGACCAAGGGGGAGGCCGGCGAGCTTGCCGGCAAGTCCGGCAAGGGTGCCATGGTGCTCCCCGAATAGGTTTTATTTGCCCTTGGGCAATGACTTTTTGCCTGCGAGATGCTACAGTTATCCCGGACAGGGGCAGGATTATGGAAAAAAAGAAAAGGCTCGGCGAAATATTCGTGGAAAACGGCATCCTCTCCGAGAAGACGGTGGAGCGGATGCTGCTCGTCTCCAAGCGCCTGAAAAAGCGTTTCGGCACCGTCCTTGAAGAGCTGGAGCTGATCGATGGCGACGAGCTGGCCCAGGCGCTCGCAACCCAGTACTCCTGCCGGGTCGCCAGCAACTTCGCTGGCTACTCCTTTGCGCCCGAGCTGCTCTCCATCATCTCGGTCGACGTGGCGATGCAAAACCACATCTTCCCCCTGAAACTAGACAACAAGAGGCTGGCTCTTGCGATGGCCGATCCGACCGAGTCACGGATCGTCAAGAACATCGCGGCCAACAACGGCCTCACCATCACCCCGTTCATCGCAACCCGCAAGGAGATCTACGCGGCGATCTGCAAGAGCTACCTGCACAAGGAGGTGTCGAACTCCGTCAAGGACACGGTCCTCGTGGTGGAGGACGACAAGCTGATCGGCACCATGTTCGGCGATTTCCTCACCAAGCAGGGGTACCGGGTGATCTTCGCGGCCGACGGGATCGAGGCGTACAAGGCCGTGCTGACCGAGAAGCCGCAGGTGGTGATAACCGACCTCTACATGCCCAAGCTCGACGGTTACGGCCTCTTCGACGCGCTCCATTCGGTGCCCGAGTTGAGGGCGATCCCGGTTATCCTGATCTCCAGTGCGCTCCGTCCCGACGAGGAGGTGAAGGTCTTTGACCGCGGCTTCTTCGATTTCATCGAGAAGCCGGTCCGGGAAGGGACCCTGATCACGCGGGTCAAGCGGGCTCTGCTCTTCAACGAGAGGAAGTACCGCCTGAGCTGACAGGAAGCGTAGTTAAATCCGGTTGCTCGCCAGAATTTAACGATCCTCCAGGCCTTTTTGCTGGAGGTATTTCTTTGCAGGGGGTGAACTCGCGTGAGTTCCATAACAAGTGTAAAATGCCCGCACTGCCGCAAGGAAACCGTGCTCGCTGGCAACCCGTTTCGCCCGTTTTGTTCGGAGCGGTGCAAGATGATCGACCTCGGGACCTGGGCCAGCGAGGGGTACCGGGTTCCCGGGGAAAAGGCGCCGCAGCAAGACGAGGACGAGTCCGAAGGTTAAGCAAACCAAAAGCGTGCAACGCGGCTGACGCGGATCAGGCGGATGATCGCCGATAAAAGCTGAAATAAAGCATGTGATGCATCAATTTCAAAGGAGCCCTTCATGTCACAAGTACGTCTGCGTTTCGCGCCGAGCCCGACCGGTTACCTTCACGTGGGTGGGGCGCGCACCGCGCTTTTCAACTGGCTTTTGGCCCGCAAGGAGCACGGGAAGTTTATCCTGAGGATCGAGGATACCGATGTCGCCCGCTCCACACAGGAATCCGTGGACGCCATCCTGCAGGGGATGACCTGGCTCGGCCTCGACTGGGACGAGGGGCCCTTTTACCAGTCCGACAATTTCCCGCTCTACAAGGAATATGTCCAGAAGCTGCTCGCCGCGGGGAAGGCCTACAAATGCTACTGCAGCGCGGAGGAGCTTGACGCGAAAAGGGAACAGGCGCTCAAGGTAGGGGGCAAGCCGAAGTACGACGGCACCTGCCGGGACCTCCCCCCCAAGGAGGACGACGGCAGGCCTTACGTGGTCCGCTTCAAGACGCCCAAGGAGGGGACCACCTCCTGGATGGACGCCATCAAGGGGAAGATATCCTTCGAAAACAGCGAACTGGACGACCTGATCATCCAGCGCACCGACGGCACTCCGACCTACAACTTCGTCGTCGTCATCGATGATGTCGCCATGGGAATGACCATGGTGATCCGCGGCGACGACCACGTGAACAACACGCCGCGCCAGATCCTGCTCTACCAGGCGCTCGGCGCGCCGGTGCCGACCTTCGCCCACGTGCCGATGATCCTCGGCGCCGACAAGGCGCGGCTTTCCAAGCGCCACGGCGCTACCAGCGTCATGGCCTACCGCGACATGGGCTTTCTCCCCGAGGCGATGGTGAACTACCTGGTACGCCTGGGGTGGAGTTGCGGTGACGAGGAGATCTTCTCGCTCGAGGAGCTGATCCAGAAGTTCGACATCGGGAACGTGGGGCGCTCCGCCGGCGTCTTCAACACCGACAAGCTCCTCTGGCTGAACGCCCACTACATCAAAACCGGCGACCCGGTGCGCCTGGCCGGACTGGTTACCCCTTTTCTGGCGGAGCGCGGGGTCGATCCCGCGACCGGGCCGGACCTGGTGGCCGTGGTGAAGACGCTGCAGGAGAGGGCCAAGACCATGCTGGAATTGGCCGACGGCGCGCTCTTCTACTACAAATCCGATTTGAGCTACGACGGGAAGGGGGTCGCTAAGTTCTTCACCCCCGGGACTCCGGCCCTGCTGGAGGTTCTGATCGGGAAGCTGGAGGCGCTCGAGTCGCTGAGCTTTGAGTCGATCGAGGCGGTCTTCAAGGAGATCTGCGAGGAAAAGGGAATCAAGCTGGGCGGGATCGGTCCCGCGGTTCGCCTGGCGCTCTCAGGCAGCACCGCGTCCCCCGGCATCTTCGAGATGATCCTGGTCCTTGGGGTAGCCGAGACCAGTAAGCGCCTGAAGCGTGCGGTCGCCACCATAGGAGATTAACGGCGCGGCGTCCGCCTTCCCGGCCTTTTCCTTGATCGTCGTTCAACCTGAAAACCCGCCTCGGCACTGAAGCCCAGGCGGGTTTTCTTACCTTTGGCTCATCCCAGGTTCTGCACTGCCGATAAACCTTTCCCTTCCTGGGGAGGAGTTGGCCTGGATGGGCCGCTAGTTGCCTACAGCTTAAACTGCTGCACCAGGCGCTGCAGCTCTTCAGCGTTGCCGCTTAGCTCGCTGGCCGCGGCGGCGGCCTCAATGGCACAGGAGGCGGTGTCGCTGACGACGGAGGTGATACGGTGCATGTTGCTGGAAATTTCATTGGTGGTCGCAGTCTGCTCTTCCGCCGCGGTGGCAATCTGACTTACCTGGAGTGAGACGGCGTTGACCTGGTCCAAAATGGCACGCAACGCTTCCCCTGATTTTGTCGCCTCCCTGGTACCGGTCTCAACTTGATGTACACCCAGCTCCATTTCGGCAACGGCGTCCTTGGTCTCCCTCTGGATCGCCTTGATCATCTCGCCTATTTCCTTGGTGGCCCGTGTGGTTCGCTCCGCGAGTGCGCGCACCTCGTCGGCGACCACGGCAAAGCCGCGCCCCTGTTCACCCGCCCGCGCCGCCTCGATGGCGGTGTTCAGGGCCAGCAGGTTGGTCTGGTCGGCGATATCTTCAATGGTTCCGATGATGGTGCCAATCTGATCACTGCGCGCGCCCAGCCCCTCGACGGTCTTAGCGGATTGCTGCGCCTTCTCGGCGATCTGACCCATGACGGCGATGGTGGCATCGACAACCGAAGTGCCGCTTTGGGCCGATTGCGAGGTCCTTTGGGCACCTTCGGCAGCCATCTGGCAGTTCTGGGCGATATTTCCCGAGGTGGTTGTCATCTCTTCGCCGGCGGCCGCAACCGAGTTCGCCTGTGTCTCCACTTGTTCCGAGCCGAGGGCGATACGTTTGGCCGTGTCCTTTAACTGGCTGGCTGCGGCTGCTACCCGGACCGAGGTCTCCGAAACCCGGCTGATGGTAGCGCGCAGGCTCTGGGCCATGGCCTGGAAGGAAGACGCCAGTTGCCCGATCTCGTCATCAGAGCCGGAAGATATCGCGACGCTCAACTTTCCGTCCGCCATCTCGCTGGTTTGCCTGACCAAGGCGGCAACCGGGACAGTAATGGTGCGAGAAATGAGGAAGGTCAGGATGATGGTGAGCGCCAACATGAGGGCAAATGCAACAGCCAGCCCGATTCTGATCTTGTTCATTTGCTCCGCTACGTCGTCGAGGTAAATGCCGGTCCCCAGAACCCAGCCCCAGGGCCGGAACAGTTCCACGCAGGAGAGCTTGGGAACCGCTGCGGCGTGTCCCGGTTTGGGCCACTGATAGCAGAGGGAGCCGGCCCCCTTTTCTTTGCAGATCCTGGTCATCTCGGCTAAGAAATAGATCCCCTTGGCATCCTTCTCCCGGCTCACCTCCTTGCCGTTCATCTCCGGCTTGATCGGGTGCATGACCATCCGGTTTTCCAGGTCGTTGATCCAGAGCTGGCGCCGTCGTAACGGATGGCGCCGATCCGCTCGATCGCCCTGCGTTTGGCCTCCTCCAACGGCAGGGTTCCAGCTTGGACCTGTTTCTGGTAGGAGTCGAACAGGCTCGTCGCCTGTTGCAGCGATATCACAAGGGCGTGCTGCTTTTCCGTCATGATCAGGTCGTGCATGACCCCCGTCAGATACATCGTTGCCAGTGCCAGTAGCAGCGCGGTGACCAGCGGGATGCTCATTATCTTACTGGAAATGCTCCAGTCACGATGGCGTTTTAACCTCATGGCTCACCCCTCCCTGGGACTCAAATCCCTGGCGCTACGGTGAGCGCGGCAGCCGGCGTATGCCGCGCCCCTTTTTTGCTGCCGCACCGGCCGGCGCCGACGCTCTGTTCCATCCTCCAGTATGCTGCAATGTTAGTAGCAAACAATGATGCCTGCCTTACCCGGCAATCGCTCATTGCCGCCTGCACGGGGTGAAACAGCTGATAACAAAGGGGGAGGGGAAGCGAAGGGAAAAGGGGGTTTGTGCTGCCCGCCAAGAGCTGCACCATGCTGGAGGGGCAAAAAATAACCGGTTATCTTCCGCCGGCACTGTCCTTCCCCTTTCAAGGGAAGAACAGTCGGTGGATTGGGGGGCTTGGTTTCTGGTGCACGGGAGATCCCACCGGTGCTCACTTGAGGGAGGCGATATACCCCTTGATCCCCGAGAGGATCCCCTCGGCGGTCAGGTCCTGGTACACCGGGTCCTTCAGCTTCAACTCGTCGCGCTCGTTGCTGACGAAGGCGGTCTCCACCAGGATGCTCGGCATGGTGGCGCCCACCAGGACGTAGAAGGGACCCTGTTTCACGCCGAGGTTCTTCACCGTGGGATACCCGGTCTGCGCCTTCTTGTGCAGCGCCTTCTGCACCTCGTCGGCCAGATGCGCGGAGTCGTTCAGCTTGTAGTTTGCCATCAGGTCGAAGAGCACCGCCTGCAGCATGCTTACCTTTTCCAGCGTGGTGCCGTTCTCCTTGGCGGCCAGCTGGGCCGCCTTCTCGGTCTTGGCCAAGTTCAGGTAATAGGTCTCGATTCCGTTGGCCGCACGGTTCAGCGAGGCGTTGGCGTGGATGGAGACGAAGAGGTCAGCCCCGACCTTGTTGGCGATGGCGGTCCGCTCCTGCAGCTCGATGAAAACGTCGGTCGAACGGGTCATGACCACGTCGATGCCGAGTTCCTCCCGGATCTTTTGCGAGAGCTTCATGCCGATCTGGAGCACGATGTCCTTTTCGTGGGTGCCGGTCGGGCTCGAGGCTCCGGGGTCGTGGCCGCCGTGCCCCGGGTCGATCACGATCCTCCGGATCTTCCCCGGCTTGAAGGGCCGGGACTTTTCGACCGGTTTTTGCTTCTCGGCGGGGGGCAGCTCGGGTTTGGCGGTCTCGATCACCTCCTTGTTCGAGGAGATCTCCTGCCTGCGGTCACCCTTCACGTCCACGATGATGCGGTACGGCTCGGAAAAGGTGAATATCTTGTACTCCTTGATGCTGTCGAAATCGAGCACCACCCGGACCGTGGAGGCCCGGAACTGTGCGATCCTCACGCTTTTCAAAAGCCCGTCGCCGATGTTCAGGTCCTTGATCCCCGGGGGGACCTTGGCCCCGGCGATATCCAGGTAAAGCCGCCCCGGGATCTTGTGGGACTCGAAGCGGACCTCCCTTTCGAGCGCGATGGAGACCCGCGTGTAGTCTGGCGTGGACCAGTGCTTAAGTTCGGTGACCGCGATCGCTGCCTCGTCCGCCGCAGCCGGTGAAGACCAGGGGAGCCAGGGGGCGAGTAGCAGAGGGACTTGGGCGGCCAGCAGCTCGGTCAAGATCCAGTGATGGCTGGGAGCGGACAGGCCTAAATATTTGAGGAATTCCCTTCGTTTCATGTGCCGCAAACTCCTGTGCTGGGGCTGCAAGATTGTCAGATGCGGGTATCCCTACGGGCTAGAGCATCCTTTTCAGTTCGTCCACCAAGTTGAGCGCCTCGAGCGGGGTGAGGGTGGTTACCTCCACGTTCCTGAGCCGGTCCCGGAGCCGCTCGTCCCCCCCGCTAAAGAGCGAGAGCTGGGGTGAGGGGGCGGGTTTTTGCTTGCCGCGCGCCAGGCGCGGCACTCCGCCCTCGCCGTATTCGCCCTTTTCCAGATTCAGAAGGATCTCCTTGGCCCGGTCGATCACCGTCTGGGGAATCCCGGCCAGGCGCGCCACCTGAATGCCGTAGGAGTGCGAGGCGCCCCCCGGCACGATCTTTCTCAGGAAGATGATGCGCTCGTTCCACTCCCGGACCGCGATGTTGAAGTTCTTGATGCCGGGGCGCGTCACGGCGAGCTCGGTCAGCTCGTGGTAGTGGGTGGCGAACAGGGTCTTCGCCGCGTGCAGCTTGTTGTCGTGCAGGAACTCGGCGACCGCCCAGGCGATGGAGACACCGTCAAAGGTGGAGGTGCCGCGCCCGATTTCGTCCAGGATGACCAGGCTCTTGGCGGTCGCCCCGCGCAGGATGGCGGCACTCTCCATCATCTCCACCATGAAGGTGGAGTGGCCGCGCGCCAGGTTATCGGAGGCCCCCACCCGGGTGAAGATCCGGTCCACCAGCGGGATGCGCGCCTTCTCCGCCGGGACGAAGCTCCCCATCTGCGCCATCAGAGTGATGAGCGCCACCTGGCGCATGAAGGTCGACTTCCCCGCCATGTTCGGGCCGGTGATGATGATCAGCTGGTTCTCGGAGTTGTCGAGCAGGGTGTCGTTGGGGACGAACCTCTCGGAGCAGTGGATCTCCTCGATGACCGGGTGCCTCCCCTCGGTGATGGAGAGCTCGCCCCCTTCGGATAGCAGCGGGCGGCAGTAGCCGCGGTCGTGGGAGAGCTCGGCGAGGCTCACCAGGACGTCGAGGATCGCCAGCCGGTCAGCGGTCCGGGCGATGCGCTCCCCTTGGGCCGCGGCCGCTTCGCGCACTTCCTGGAACAGGGAGAACTCGAGCTCGCGGATCCGGTCTTCGGCCCCCAGCACCTTCTCTTCGTATTCCTTCAACTCCGGGGTAATGTAGCGCTCCGCGTTGGCGAGGGTCTGCCTTCTGATATAATCTTCGGGAATGGCGGAGACGTTTGCCTTGGTCACCTCGATGTAGTAGCCGAACACCTTGTTGTAGCGGATCTTGAGCGAAGAGATGCCGGTGCGCCCCTTCTCCTTGGCCTCCAACCGCGCGATGAATCCCTTGCCCTCCCGGCTGATGGCGCGCAACTCGTCGAGCTCGGCGTGGTAGCCGTCGGCGATGATGCCGCCGTCGCGTAGCACGAAGGGGGGGTTCTCCACGATGGCGTGCTCGATCAGGGAACAGATGTCGAGGAGCGGGTCGCACCCCGCGTCCAGGTCGCGCAACAGGCGGCAGGCGCTGGAGGCGATCTTCTCCTTCAGTACGGGAATCCGGGAGAGCGATCCCTTGAGGGCGGCCAGGTCCTTGGCGCCGGCCGAGGCGAGGCTGATGCGGCCGTTCAGCCGCTCCAGGTCGTAGACACCGGACAAAAGGGTCCGTATCTCGGCGCGGCTGGCGGGAACGGCGAGCAGCTCCTCGACCGCGTCCTGCCGGTCGCAGATCTTCTTCAGATCCATGAGCGGGTAGTTGATCCACTGCTTGAGCTTGCGCCCCCCCATGGCGGTCACAGTGCGGTCCATAAGCCCCAGGAGCGACCCCTTGCGCTTGCCCTCGGATAGGGTCGCGGTAAGTTCCAGGTTGCGCCGGGTGGACTCGTCCAGCAGCAGGTGCTCGCTTTCGCAGTACGCGGTGATGGAGGTGACGTGCGGGGCATGACCCTTCTGGGTCTCCACCAGGTAGTGCAGCACGGCGCCCGCGGCGGCAAGCGCGACAGGGAGGCCGTCGCAGCCAAGCGAGGCCGCGCTCGCCCCCTTGAATTGGTTGGCGATCAGCCGTTTGCAGTAATCCCGGTCGTAGACCCACTCCTCGAAGTAGGTGAGCGCCTTCTCCGAGGCGACGGCGGCGACGAGCTTCGCCTGGGCGGGCTCCCGGAAACCGGCGGGAAAGATGATCTCCCGGGGCCCGATGCAGGTGATTTCTGCTAGAGCCGCCTGAAGGTCGTAAAGTTCGGTGATCCGGAACTCTCCGGTGGAGAGGTCGAGAAATGCGAGGCCGTAGCGCTCCCCTTCGGCGCTAAGCGCCAGCAGGTAGTTGTTCTCTTTGGGGGAGAGCGAGGCGTCCTCGACGACCAGCCCCGGGGTGACCACCTTCACCACCTCGCGCTTCACGATCCCCTTGGCGAGCTTGGGGTCCTCGGTCTGCTCGCAGATGGCCACCTTTTCACCCGCCTCGACCAGCTTGGCGATGTAGGGGGCGCAGGAGTGGTACGGGATGCCGCAAAGCGGTATCTCCGGGCCGTCCGAACTCTTGTTGCGGCAGGTGAGGGTGATGCCGAGGATGCGGGAGGCCTTCACCGCGTCGTCGAGGAACATCTCGTAGAAGTCTCCCATCCTGAAAAAAAGAATGGCGTCGGGGTAATCGGCTTTTATCTCGAGATACTGCCGCATCATGGGTGTTAATTCGGACATTGGGGGACCTTTTGGGGGAGAAGGAAACGGCGCACATCTTAGCAAAATCATACAGCCATGTAAAGCTCGGGGGATCCGGTGCGCAAGAAAGGTCCCGTTGCCCCGAGGGAGTTTGCGGACCTTTCCGGGTAACGGGTCTCCGGAGAGGAGAGCGGCGTGGGGGGAGGAGGGGGCGAGCCGGCTTGCCGCGACCTCCCACCCTGCCAAGAAAAGAAGTTTACAGTTTCCCCGCGTCGGGCGGATAATGAGAAAAAAGCCGTCGGTCAGGTAACGAGGTCGCAGATGAGAAACGGCACCAGAAACATGACGCCCTGCCATGTCCCTCCCGGGCATTCCTACCCCAAGGACCTGGTGGCCTTCGTCTTCGAGAGGTGGCAGGACGCCTCCTTTGTCGAGCGGCTCTGCCCGGCAGCTGCCGACTGCAGCTTCGAGCTGCCGGACCGCGGGGTACTGGAACAGGTCATCTCGACCTGCTACCAGGCGAGCCTGATGCGGGAGGAGGAGCGTCCGGTGATGTTTCGCCTGATCATCCGGGACTCCCACCTTTTCCCAGCGGAGGAGGGGCCGCCGACCGGCATGCACCGTCTCATCTTCTCCAGGGTGCGCCCCTTCAACGAGTACGAGCTGCACCGCCTGGCGCCCGCGGCCGACTTTTACCGGACCCTTATCGGTATCTCCTTTTACCCGAACGACGGAGCCCAGATCTGGGGGCTGCTCCATTCGGGCACCCGGTGGATGCACGCGGTTTACGGCGGCAGAAAGACCTCGCCGCCGCTTCCCATGTGCCTCGTGGTGTATGTGACCGGCGCCGGTCAGATCTCGGTCTGCATCGGGAGCGAGATTATCGCCTCCCTGAACGGCGGCCAGATCAACTGCCCGACCTTGGACGTCTTCAACTCGAAGTGGATCTCGGAGAGCCTCGCAGTGGTTCATTCCGAGACCCAAAACCTGCACCAGGCGGCGCGCGCGCGCTCGGGGAGGTCTTGGGCAAACCTGGATCCGGAATTCGGCAGCTACGTCGGCCAGCAGGCGGTGCGCCGCATCATAAGCGTGATCCGAAACTCCCACCACGGGGGGCTCCTGGTCTATCTCCCGCCGGAGATGACCGAGGAGATCCTGGAGGAGAACCGCTACATGACCATCAAGTACCAGTTCCTCGAGTACGAGTCGCGCCAGCGCTTCCGCACCCTGACCCTGCGCATCATGAACACCCTGGCGGAGATCCATGGCGATGCGCAGCATCCGGACAAGCGGGTCGGCTGGCAGGAGTACGTCACCAGCAAGAACGATTCGATTGCGCTCTTGGATGAGGCGATCTTCGACGTGGCCCATTTCATCGCGGCGCTCAGCGCGGTGGACGGCGCCGTGGTCATCTCCAAGCGCCAGGAACTGCTCGGCTTCGGCGGGGTGATTTCGGGAGACCTGGACAGCGTCGGCATGGTGGCCCATGCGCTGGACACGGAGGGGACGCGGACCGAGCCGGAGTTAAGCGAAGGGGTCGGTACCCGGCACCGTGCGGCCTACCGGCTCTGCCAGAAGCTGCACGAGGCAATCGCCATCGTCATCTCTCAGGACGAGAGTGTGCAGATCGTCAAATGGCATAACGGCTGCGTCACCTACTGGGACCAGGTGCCGACCGGTGTGCCGGGGTTCTAGTCAAATCGTTTCTTCGAGCAGCTAATCCACGTCGACATTTCTCACCCCCTCCGGGCGCCAAGCCGGCGAGATCACCTTCGAGCCGTTTTCCTGGCCCAGCAGGCTCCCGAAGGTCACGGCGAAATCCCCGAACTTGTTGTTCACCTGATCCATGGCCCCGGCGATGAGGGCCTTCCTGCGCTCGGCGGGGAAGAGCGGCAACTGCTCGGTATGCTGGCGCAGGTTGCTGATTTTCACCCCAAGAAGCCGGATCGGCTGGGAGAGCTCGATGCGGTCCAGGATCTTCAACGCGGCCAGGTAGATCTCCTCTGAGTTGTTGGTGTGGCTCGCCCGGCTTTCCTGTCGGGAAAAGGTGGTGAAATCGGGGTAGCGAACCGTGAGCGAGACGGTCTTGCCGGCCACCCGGTATCTCCTGGCACGTCTGCCGACCATCTCGGAGAGCTGCAACAGGTACCTCTGGATCTCCTGGCGAGCGGTGATGTCCTTGGCCAGCGTAGTGGAGTGACCGACGCTCTTCACCTCCTCCGCCTCCTCGTCGGGGACCACCGGGGAGTCGTCAACGCCCAGCCCCATGTAGTGCAGCTTCTCACCGGTGACCCCGAATTTTCGTTTCAGGATCTCCACCGGGAACCTCCCCAGCTCCCCGCAGGTTTTGATGCCGAAATTGCTGAGCTGCTGGTTCATCTTGGCGCCGATGCCGCAGAGATCCTTGATCGGCACCCCTTCCAGTATCCTTGTCACCTCTTCCGGCCTGATGATGGTGAGCCCGTCCGGCTTCTGCATGTCCGAGGCGAGCTTTGCCAAAAGCTTGTTGGGCGCGATGCCGACCGAACAGGTGAGGCCGAACTGGTGCCTGATGCGGGCCTTGATGAGATGGACGATGCGCTCGGCGGAGCCGAACAGGGAGAGGCAGCCGGTCACGTCGAGGAAGGCCTCGTCGATGGAGAAAACCTCCACGAGCGGGGTGTACTCGCGCATGATGTTGATGATTCCAGTGGAGGTGCAGGTGTACTTGCGGTTGTTGCCGATGACGTAGATGAGGTCCGGACACTTCTGGCGGGCTTCCCAGCTGTTCATGCCGGTCTTGACACCGAAGGCCCGTGCCTCGTAGGAGCAGGTGGTAATGACGGTCCGCTTGGCCGCCCCGATGACGGCGATCGGCTTGCCGCGCAGTTCCGGATTGGACTGCTGCTCCACCGAGGCGAAGAAGGCATTCATGTCGATGTGGAGAATAATTCTGTGGGGTTCCAAGTTTTTATCCCGGTGTAGCAAGGTTCGGGTCCCAGCGCCCCTCGATCCCCAAGCGTCCAGATCTGGTCGCTCAGGTTGAAAACCAGCTCGAAAAGGTTGCCGCCGTCGCTCACGGCGAAGTGCAGCCGCGCCGCGGCACCCTCCTGATCACTCCAAAAATAGGAAAGCTCGGAGATGGCGTGCTTTTCCCGGTGCCGCTCGAACCAGACCGGCCGTTTCCCGCACCCGGGCGCGAAAAACCGCGGCGACCTTGACCTTCTCGGCGACGCTGCGCATGAAACTACTCCATTCGCCGGTAGATGCCAACTACTTTCCCGATGATGGACAGCTCGCCATCCCCCTCGCGGATGATGATCGCGCTGTAGTTGGGGTTTTCCGGCTGCAGCCGGACCTGGTCCCCCTCGCGGTAGAACCTCTTCAGGGTCGCCTCGCCCCCCACCATGGCCACCACGATGTCCCGGTTGGCGGCGGTGGGCTGGGGCCGCACCAGGGCAAGGTCCCCCTCCTTGATGTGGGCGTGGATCATGGAGTCCCCCTTCACCCGCAGGAAAAAGGTCCCTCCGCTGCGCAGTTGGGAGCGGTCGATGGCGAAATGCCCCTCGATGTCCTCGATGGCGGGATGCAGGGCACCGGCCCGCACCACCCCCACGATCGGGAGGCTGGCGGCCTGGGCCTGGCCCTGTGCCTGGCTGCAGAGCGAAATGCCGCGGGAGCTTCCTTCCTGGCGGCGCAGGTACCCCTTTTTCTCCAGTGCATCCAGGTGCTTCATGACGCCGAGCGTCCCCGAGACGCTGAGCTGCTTCCCGATATCCCTCAGGGTTGGCGGGTAGCCGTATTCGTTGATATATCTGGTTATGATTTCCAGCACCTGCTCCTGCCGGGCCGTGATCCGATCCATGGTGCCTCCCTCGGTTATCTTATGATAACTATACCAGATGATAACCTGCGCTTGTCAAGCCGCTTTTTGTGAGAAATACTGGAAATACCAACACCAAGCTGGGGATCGGTCAGTGCGGTAGCCAGCTCATGAGAAAGTGTCCCTGGCCTTGGGCAAACCTCGTACTTCCAGAGAGTTGCATCTTGGGGGGTATCCTTTATAGTTGGGCACGGGGCGTCCTTTCCAAAGGGATATTCCGCAATTTGTAGGAGGGATGTGGTTGAAATACCGGAGAGCAGCAGCCAAACTGTGGTGCCTTTTGCTGTCATTTGCCGCCGGGATGTTTTTCTGCTGCGGGCAGTGCTGGGCGGACGCCATCCAGGGAGCACCCGAAGCCACCGGGTCTGCCGGGGATGCCGCCCGGCAGGAGGAGGGGTCTCTGCAAACCGGGCGCTACCAGACCCCTCTGGCCGGAGAGGCGCGCGGCGCCTCGTTTCTCGGATACCAGGTGGACCTACCCGCCCTGGATCGTGGCCACATGACCTCGTTCACCTTTGGGGGGAGCATTCTTGATCCCAAGCAGGGCGGCACGCTCGGGGTGCCGGTTGCCGCCCTCTGGCTGAGACGGGTCGAGCCGGGCTACCGCAGCCGTGATCTGGTGAGCATTTTCGACAATGAGCTGGAATACGACCGGCGCTTGGGCGACCTGGAACTGGTCGGCCGCTGGGAAAATTTCACCCTCCCCACGGCGCAAACCGAACTGGTGCAGAACCGCGAAATCAAGGCGACCTCGGTGACGTGGGGGACGGTCCTGGGATCGCTAGGCCCGGGGCTACGGCTCCCGGTGGCCCCTTTCCAGATTGACAACGATTTGAGGGTCCAGCTGCTGGGGCGCGCGGGGTACTTCTACGCCCAGCGAAACTCCGACACCGGCCCCAGCCTGCGCATGCCGCCCGATACGCTACTCTACGGCGCCAAGCTGCGCGTGCGCTACGACAACCTGCGCCGTAACCTGCTGGAACTCCCCCACCGCGGTTTTGCCACCGGATTCGACCTGGATTATCTCTCCCGTGACCGGTGGCGCGATCCCGAATCCGGAGCCAGCATCGCCCCGGGCAACCGGGACTACCTTCAGGTAACCGGATATTTTGTCGGTGCCGGCGGCATTCCCGGGCTGTCGGAGCGGGACCGGGTAGTCTGCAGTCTCTATGGCGGGACGACGGCCGAGAACCGGGGCGACCGCTACAACGCCTTTCATATCAACGGCGGCCCTTTCCCAAGCGAAGCGGACGACCTGCCCCGTCCCCACTACACCGGCCTAGTGTTTGACGATATCCTGGCAAACAAGTATGCCGAGGCCTCCCTGGGATACCGGCGCGAACTCGCCTTTTTCATCTACCTGAGTTTGATCGGGTCCTACCTTTGGGCTGACCGGGCCAGCGCCCTTGATACCGGCCAGGTTGTTTTCAAGGAGACCGCGGCGGTTTCCTCTACGGTAAGCCTCGATACCGCTTTTTTCTGGAATTCGGAGATCTACGGCGCGTATGCCTGGGACTCTGGCGTCATCCGTCAAGGCAGGTGTGGCAATGGCTACCTGGTTATCTGGAGCAAGTTGTTCTGATCTTCAGGAGGAAGAAAGCTCATTGCGTGATGCACGAGCCAAACGATGCGAAAGACAGGGCCGGGATCTTCCGGCCTTATCCATTTGTGCTTATATGGCGGTCGAGGGAGCCAAATAAAATTAAGAGAAAGAAATGTCGAATAATTATGCGGACCGTCTCAACAGTGCCAGTGTGTGGTATAATCCGCAAAGTCCCCGGAGGAAGACAGAGCCCTTCAGGGGAAGCCGCGGCAGGACGCTGCGGGTGAAACGGCCGCGTTGCCGTACTGCCGTGAGTCCGGTTTCCGGATGCGCCAGTCGGCAGCCGAGCGCGAGCTATCGGACAGCGCAAGTTCATCGGGGGCAGCTATGCAGGCCTTAAAGGATTATTTCACCCTGCTGGAGAGTTTCGACCACATCGGCAACTCGGTGGCGATCGACCGGTGTCACAACATGTTCATGATGGGGGCGCTGCTCGCCAGGAAACCGGATGACGTTCTGGAACTGGGAATCGGTTCCGGGTATGTGACCATCAGCCTGATACACGGGTTGCGCTACAACGGCAAGGGACGGCTCACCTGCGTCGACAACTGGACCGACGCCAGGGGCAAGGAGATGGACGATCTCTCCGCCGACCTGGGAAAGCTCGGTGTCACCGTGGTCGCGCCGGTCGATGAGTACAGCTTCGTCTCGGGGTGCCCGAGTGACTCCTACGATTTCCTCATCTCGGATGCGGACCATGTCAACTCAGGCACCTGGATCGACGAGCACCTGCGTATCGTGCGCCAGGGCGGCTTCCTCTTTTTCCACGACACGAACCAGCTCAAGGAGTTTCCCAACATGGCTCTGATCGAGAAAAGGGTGCGGGAGCTGAACCTTTGCCACTACCATTTCAGGCAGAGCAGCCGGCCGGACGAACGGTGCCAAAGGGGCTGGCTCTTTGTCATGAAGTAGCGGCGTTTACCGTCGGGTAGTTGCAACTGCCAAGGTGCAGACCAAAGTATAATTTTGGAGGAAGAGCGTGGCTAATTTTTCGATCTGGCCGGTACTCGCCTTAGTGGCCTTTTTGTGCGCCGGTGCAGCGCAGGCAGGGGAGAGCGGACCGGAGGTGGTCCAGCAGCATATTTCGGTGACACTGGCGCCCGAAAGCCATCGCCTGAGCGGCGAGAGCACCATAACCTTTGCTAGGGGGACCGACCGGGTGGCGCTTAGGCTCTCCCCCGCGGCAAGCGTCGACTCGGTTACGGTCTCAGGAAGGGCGGTTCCCTACTCCTTTAGCGGCGGGGTGCTTTCCCTAAAACTCCCCCAGGTCGGGGGAGGGGGGGCGCCTGCGCTGACGGTCTCCTACCGCGCCAGCTTCAACGACCAGGTGCTGCGGCGACCCGGTGCCAGCGAAGACCCGAGCTATGGGGTGGGAGCCGCCATAAGCAGCGAGGGGACCTTCCTGGGAGATGGCGCTTACTGGTATCCGGTACCCTCCCGGGTCCCGGCCCGGCGCACCCTGCGGATCGCGGCCCCCGCCGGGATCGAAGGGGTCAGCTTCGGACAGAAGGTGTCCGGGGGGACGGCGGGCTCGGTCACCCAATCACTCTGGGAGGAGGCCCACCCGGTCGGGGTGCTCTCCCTGTGCGCCGGTCCCTATCAGGTGGAGCGCAGAAAACTGGGCGCCATCGAGATCATGAGCTACCTCTACCCGGAAAACGCCGCGCTGGCGCCCCGTTACCTGGATGCCGCGGCCAAGTACCTGAAGTTTTACAGCGGTCTCTTCGGCCCCTATCCCTTTGAAAAGTTTGCCATCGTCGAAAATTTCTTCCCGACTGGCTACGGTTTTCCCTCCTTCACCCTCCTGGGAGGGTCGGTGATCCGGCTCCCCTTCATCGTCGACACCAGCTTTCCCCACGAGATCGCCCACTCCTGGTGGGGCAACGGGATCGCCGTCGAAAGAGGCGAGGGGAACTGGTGCGAGGGGCTGGTCACCTATCTGGCCGACTACTACCTGAAGGAACTGCGCTCGCCGGAGGAGGGGCGCGAGTACCGCCGCCAGCTGCTGGTCGACTTCGCCTCCCTGGTTTCCCCAGCTGCGGATTTTCCGCTCAGGGAATTCCAGAGCCGCAGCGATCCCGCCTCCCGCGCCATCGGCTACGGCAAGGGGGCCATGCTGTTCCACATGGTGCGCTCCCAAATCGGCGATGCCCCCTTTTTTGCGGCACTTCGGTCGCTGAGCCGCGATCACATGTACGGCTCCGCATCCTGGAGCGATCTGGTGCGCGCCTTTTCGCGCAGCTCCGGCCGCGACCTGGCGCCCTTCATGAACCAGTGGCTGGCCCGTCCCGGAGGCCCGCGGCTGAGCCTGGGCCAGGTGGAAACCAGGCGCGAGGCGGGGGGGTGGAGCGTTTCGGGGAGCGTCGTGCAAGAGGCCCCGTTCTTCGAACTGGGGGTGCCGTTGCGTCTGGAGGCGGCCGGAGGGGAGCTTGACAGCCTGGTGCAGATCTCGGGCGGACGGACCTCGTTCAAAATTCACAGCACCCTGCCTCCCCAGCGCCTGTTTCTAGACCCGGACGCCGAGGTGTTCCGCATCCTTTCCCCTGGCGAGATCCCCGCGACCGTCAACAGCATCAAGGGGTCGACCCGGCTGATCGGGGTGGTGACCGAGAACTGCCGCGCTGGGGGTGAGAGCTTCAGGGACCTGCTGGGTTCGCTCTCCCAGGGGGGGGCGAGGGTGGTCCGCGAGGCCGAACTGGAACGGATGAACCAAGGGGCCTATGATCTCCTTTTTTGCGGGACCCCGCGGGACCCCTCACTTTTTCCCGGGCTTCCCGGTGGGGTCGAGTTCTCCCCCTCCGGGTTCTCGGTGGCCGGGGTGCCGTACCCCGCGCCAGACGCCCTGCTCTTTTTGGTGCAGAAGCTCCCCGGAGAGCCGCAGCGGGTGGCTGCCCTCTACCAGCCGCTCTCGGAGGCGGCCGCCCGGCTCTACACTGCCAAGATCACCCACTACGGCAAATACGGGCAGCTGGTCTTTGCCGGCGGGGTGAACCGGAGCAAGGGGACCTCTCCGCCCGGCGAGGGGGCTGCCGTGGTCGTGCTCCGGCCCTGATGGCCGCTCGCGGAAACTGTATCCGTACCACCTGAAGGAGTCTAGCTCATGGATCAAACGGTAGCCCGGGTAGTCGTCATCGGTGGAGGTTTCGCTGGCTTGAACGCAGCGAAGGTGCTGGGGCGTGAGCCCGGGGTGAGCGTCACGCTCATCGACAGCCGCAATTACCATCTTTTCCAGCCTCTGCTCTACCAGGTAGCGCTAGCCGGACTGAACCCCTCGGATATCGCCGCTCCGATCCGCAGCCTGCTGTCGGACTACGACAAGGTCCGCGTACTGCTCGCCGAGGCGAGTTCAGTCGACCTGAAGCGCCAGATTGTGCAGCTCGAAGTGGGGGAGGACCTTCCCTTTGACTACCTCATCGTCGCCAGCGGCGCCAACCACGCCTATTTCGGCCACGAGCAGTGGGAGCAGTACGCCCCGGGGCTTAAAACCCTGGAACAGGCGACCGAAATACGCCGGCGCATCCTGACCGCCTTCGAGGAGGCGGAGATGACCGGAGATACCGGCAAGCAGCAGCGGTTGCTCACCTTCGTGGTGATCGGTGGCGGCCCGACCGGCGTGGAGCTGGCGGGTGCCATCGCCGAGATGAGCCGCTTCACCCTGGCCCGCGATTTCCGCTCCATAGATCCGCGCCTGAGCCGTGTCATCCTGGTCGAAGGGGCGCCCCGCATCCTCTCCGCCTTTTACCCGGAACTCTCGGCTGCCGCCAGCGCCAGCCTCGCCAAGCTCGGCGTGCAAATTCAGACTGGCTGCCTGGTGACCGGGGTGGACCGGGAAGGGGTGCAGGCGGGCGGGGTTCGCATTCCAGCCGCCACGGTGATCTGGGCCGCCGGGGTGCAGGCATCCGGTCTCGCGGCTACCCTGGGCGTCCCCCTGGACCCTCAGGGACGTGTCTTCGTCGAAGCTGACCTGAGCGTCAAGGGGCAGCCGCGCATCTTCGTGCTGGGAGACCTGGCGCACTGCCTTGGTCCCGACGGCAGGGCGCTGCCGGGACTGGCTCCCGTAGCGCTACAGCAGGGACGCGCCGCCGCCCGCAACATCCTGCGCGACCTGTCCGGCCAGGCGCGCAAACCGTACCGCTATGTCGACAAGGGAATGCTGGCCACCATCGGCAAAAACAAGGCGGTAGGCCAGTTCCGCAGGTTGCGCTTCACCGGGTTTACCGCCTGGCTTGCCTGGCTTTTTGTCCACATCTACTTCCTCACCGGTTTTGCCAACCGTTTCCTGGTGGTGTTCCACTGGGCCTGGTCCTATGTCACCTTCAAGCGCGGCGCGAGGCTCATCCTGGGAAAGGATTGGCGCATCTATCGGCACCGGGTGTCCGACAGCGAGGAGAGAAATTGGTAATCCTGGGGAGTGCAGGTGATGGCGTGTCGAGGGGGAATTGAGCAGCCGAGCTGATCGAATCCCCCTTTATTATGGTGGGTAAGCGGTCTCGGTTCTTGACAACACCTCAATCTGGAGTAAATTTATACAACAATTAAAAGATATAAATTATTACGATCATCATTCTTTTAGACCTGCGAATCCGGAACATTTCCAGCGAAGGTAGCAACGTACTACGTCGCGTTGCCACCAGTCCCCCAGGGACCCTGCTATCTGGTCGAGCGGTCCTGGCTGGGGAAGCTGGCATCTGGCATAAAACCGGGCAGGTCGTGGGGGCAGACCGTGAAACTCTTGGTATTTGGCACCGTTTGTATCTGGCTTTTGGTCAGCATCATAGCCCTAATCCGCAAGCGGGACTAGCTCCCGTCACCACCGGTTTTCTCCACAGTTCTCCCCCTTTCCTTCCCCAACCTTTGTTCGGCTCACCTTGCGGCGGCACGGAAGAAGTGGCTCGCCCTCCCTTTGGTGCGCCCTCTTCTCCCCTAGCCGCATACAAGCGATTGCGGATTCCTCCCCTCGGGAGATGATTTTACCTCCTCCGGAAAAATTGCTAAAAACTGATTAAAATAAATATAAGTTTTGCATTGGTCTGCCGATATGCCCCTTAGTATGCGCAAAAAAAACTGGCCGGCAGGGATGGCCACTCGGCTAGTCAGTCTATTTGGCGCGTTAAACATCCAGATTGAAAACCACCGGCAGAAAGGCCGGGCAGCCCAGAAAGGAGAACTGCCATGTCGATCAGCGATATCTCATTGACCGCGGGGATGAGGACCAACCTTCTCAACCTGCAGAACACCAGCCAACTTCTGAACAGGACCCAGGAAAGGCTCTCGTCGGGCAAGCAGGTAAATAGTGCGTTGGACAATCCGACCAACTTTTTCGCGGCCCAGAATGCCAACCAGCGCGCCAGCGACCTGTCCGACCGCAAAGACGGCATGTCTGAAGCGGTGCAGACGGTTTCCGCCACCAACGCCGGCATTACCGCGATCACCGGGCTCATCCAGGCAGCGAAAGGTGTCGCGCAATCAGCACTCTCCACCAGCGACACCAATGTGCAGTCGAAGCTGGCGGCCCAGTACGACACGATCCGCAGCCAGATCGACAACATCTCGTCCGACTCCGGCTACCGGGGCCTGAACCTGCTCAGCTCGACCAACACCTTGACGGTCAACTTCAATGAAACCGCATCCTCCACGCTGAACGTGATCGGTTTCCTCGCCAACTCCTCGGGCCTGAGCCTTACCGCGGCCGGCGGCAGCTGGCAGTCGACTTCGAGTATCACAGCCGATTCAGCCAATATGGACACGGCCATCTCGACAATGCGGACCAACACCCAGACCCTGGCGGCAAACCTGAACATCATCACCACGCGCCAGAGTTTCACCGATGACATGATCAACACGCTGCAGACCGGCGCAGACAACCTCACCCTCGCCGACATGAACGAGGAAGGAGCCAACATGCTGATGCTGCAGACGCGTCAGTCCCTGGGCACCACGTCCCTCAGCCTGTCGTCGCAGGCGGCACAGTCCATCCTCAAGCTGTTCTAGGTCAGGCTGGCGGGGCGGGTGCATTCCCGTCCCGCCGCATTTCTTTGGGAGGGGCACGTCATGATGACTCATTTTCAGCCGCATGAAAGTGCGCATTCGCCGTTGGCCGAACCTGACCATGCCAGGGAAGTGCTGCCGACCCCGGAAAAGCCGGTGCCCCTTACCCCGCCAAGCTCCGCCCCGGCGGAGCGGCAAAGCCGCAAAGAATCCGCTGTCGTGCGTCATGGCGTGGCGCATCGCCTGAGGGAAGAGATGCCGGTAGACCTCGTCCAGGAAGGAGCCAATATGCTTGAGCTCCAGACGCGCCAGTCGAGGTGCGTCACCCTGCTCAGCATCTCGTCAAAGGCAACCCGTGCACTGCTCAGGCAGTTCTAGTCAGGCGCGATCTGTGCAAAGGTGAACCCGGCAGGGCAACCATGGCCAGCGACCGTTCGCCATTTTTCACGGTCCATGCGCTCCGTTTCCCCGCAATTCCTCCCCCCGACATTTCCCGCCATTCTCGGCAAGGTTTTTGCTGCAGGTAAGCATACCGGCTGACTGGTAGGGAGTCTCCCGTGCTTGTCAAGACCGATTATGAAAAAACGCAAAATTCTCATTAGCGACGCGGCATTGAAATTGCAGTGCACTGTTGTCATGGAGAGCTGCATTAAAATGTGATGGTGTGAATATAATGTCAACGCTAGGGAGGCACCATGCTTGTTCAGGTTAATTGGACAAACAATAGATACGATTATGTGAAGGATTTTATGCTAGACAGTCTGATAGAGGCTGGAGTAGTCGCTAGATTCCTGCGGAGTTCGGGCTGGGTGACAATAGGAGTAGACCCTATTCGAGTGAGTTCTTCCCAGCAACAATATGAAGGCGGTGAAAGAAGATCATTACATAAATTAGCTCCGACTGAATAGAGGGTACTTATTTTTTTGGAAAAGAGTGTTGGAATACCTTACAGATTTTAGGACGGTCTGTCGGTAAAATTTACAGTATCAGAAACAAAAGGGGACTCGCCGATCAGGTGCTGTCCCCTTTGTATTGTCGAAGTTTTTTTTATGCTGTGCTGCCCTTTTTTTGGAGCATTGCAGTCGGAAATCACCAGAAGTACCACCTGCCGGTGTAAAGGACGTACCCTGCCAGGGCCAGGTTGGTTATCGCGTGGGCCAGAACGCATTGGGCTATGCTACGGGTTTTATAGAGGATTGCGCTAAAGATGGCCCCGGCGATCATACCCGCCAGAACGAGCTGGTGTTCCAGGCCAAAGAGCAGAGTGCTCGCGAGAAAGGAGATCCAGGTAAAGCGGCCAAGCGGCACCGACTCGAAATCCGGGTCGACCAGGTAGCGCAGCAAGAACGAGCGCCAGAAGAGTTCCTCCATGAGCGGCACCAGCAGTACCGCGCCTGCCACCCGGGTGACCGTCATGGCGATGCGAACTGCTCCCTCAGGCAGGAGCCCAGGGTTAAATCCCGGCGGGGAACTGGCCACAGTAAGGATCCAATCGGTCCGGACCCACATGACGCAGGTGAGCAGGCCAACGACAACCACGGCAGTCGTCGGCTTCCATCTGGCTAAATCCTTCCAGGACAGTTCGTGGTAAGAACCGCGGTAGCAGTAAATCAGCAATCCAACCGCCAAGGCCTTGGCCGGATAGAGGTAGTAGAGGGTCGCCGGTTCCAGGGTGAGCCATCCTTGCTGCGCCAGGAAACTGGTGACCTCCGCGATCCCCGTGAACGCCATGAATGACGCGAAGGGGAGAATGCGGGAAATGAGCGCTCTGTCCGGCATCTGCGTTATCAATTTAATGCGCCTTTATTCTTTTGTGGATCCTCGCGACATTAGATATCATATCCGGCACAAATCGGTCAATCGGAACGTGGCGGTTGTCCGTCTTTTGTCGGGTTTACTTACAGTTGGTGGCTAAGTGTCGGGTTCTTTTACAGGCTGGCGGTGGAAATCCAGCTTCCAGTTAGAGCGCCGTATTCATTTTTGAGTGCGACGGGTCGAGGCCGTGCTATATGCGGAGACCATGACGAGAAGCATTCAAATTCAGGGGTCAAATTAGTGCGCGTTATCGGTAGCTTAGGGTTTAGCTGACAGAAGTGTTCCCGTAAAACAGTGCAACGGGAATTTTTTTATTCAGCAATGGTTGAAAAAACCAGGAGGCGGGAGGTGTGTCGAAACTTCTTACAGGGGCAATTGCCGTCGGGCACTATGCAAAAAAAGGGCGGCACCCGGTGGTGTCGCCCTTTCGATTGGCGGGAGATTCCGGTCTAAGCGTTTTTGCGACGCTTGCAGTATATGGCGAGGGCGAGGAATCCCGAGCCAAGCAGTACCAAGGTTTCCGGTTCCGGCACCGGAGTTAGTGTGGCGTTAAAGCTGGTGTACTGGTTACTTCCGGTGCTGGTAATGTCTATGAATTCCGTGAGTGAATAGTCGGTATTCGGTGCGATTGCAGGGGTTTGACTCTGGCTGGAATAAGCGAAGGATCCGCCTGTCGTGGAACCCGAACCGACCAGGGTCCCGGTGCCCCAAGGGGTGTTTGTCAGGTCGTAGTAGGCTTGATAGGCGACGGTGCCAGTCGTTGTTCCGCCCATGTTGAAGGCGTAACCTGTACCGGTGTTGCCCGTTGTAAAACTATCGGTAAACCCGATCTTGAGGTAGCCCGGTGCCGTACTTTGAACCAAGGAGACAACATCGATGAGCATGCTGCCAGGGTTAGCGGTCCCCATGGATACCAAGATGTTATAGCTCCCCACTGTGCCGGAATAAGAGACAGTTCCAGGCGCGGAACTAGCGTCCAGTGCGCTCCCGTCGCTGATGGTCAACAAGTCGGCAGCGATTCCATCGCCTATCGTAAGCACCGGCGTCGCCTGAGCGGTTGTTGCCAGTCCTACCATCAGTAATCCACCTGCGAGTATCGTCGTTATACTTTTCATCTGTGTCTCCCCCTGCTGCCAAGAATTGAATTCCAAATTGGTGATTTGAGTTTTGACTGTGATGGAGCAAGCAGTGTGCCAAAATGTATCATATCGATATTGCAAGTTTTTTTTGGATCGCCTTCCGCTGACAACCTGGACTGTAAAGAATCCTGACAGTTTTTTCCCTATCCAAAGTCCTGGTTTGCATCCGTGTTCCTTGGTGCGCCAGGCACTCCTTGTGGAGTCCCTTTCCGTTCACCCCAGTTATCCTCGTGGGGTGCAATAGTTAACGCCCCTCGGACTGAGGCACCGGGCATACCCTGCGAGGCTTCTGACCGCCTCTGGCAGCCGGAAAGACCAGGAAAAACGACATTTTATGATTTTAAATGCCAAATTGAATTGCCCCACCGCAAGCAACGGGATATCAGCTACCGTACAGCATCGCTTTTGCGATGCAATACGACAACCGCCCCAAGGGGCGGGGAATATCACCCGAAGGGATTAAACAGATTTATATTTCAGGAATGCAATTTGTCCCTGACTCCAGTCCCCACACTGCACTTTTCGTGGGCAAAGGTCGCTTGGCCGCAGAACCTAAGTGGCAAATCTGTTAAATTAAGCTGCTGATAATGTCAATTTATGCTTTCCGGAGCGCGTCATATTTAACTTGAAAATTAGTTGGTGCTCTGTTAAATTTCCCGACAGTTGGTTCTAATCCTGTTTCCTTTCAAAACCTTGCAGCCCGATATGCGGGGGAGTTGTCGATGAAGAGATTTTCACTACTTGTTATGCTGCTGCTTAGCTGCACTGCTTGCGCCAGTAAGACGCAGGAGTCCTTGTATGCCGAGGGGGTGAAGCAACTCAAGGCTTCCAACCCGGGCGGAGCCGTGGTTTATTTCAAAAACGCCCTGGAAAAGGACGGCAACTTCACTGACGCACGGTACCAGTTGGCGAAAGCCTACGTCGCTCTTGGCAAGAACGAGCAGGCGGAAAAGGAGTTCACCAAGGTTCTGCGCCAAGATCCGACCCGCGACGAGGCCCTCCTGGAGCTGGCGAGGCTCTATAGCGCATGGGGGAAGGGGGAACAGGCCTTTCCCCTGGGTGAGCAGTATCTGGTCAAGCATCCCGGTGCGGTCGAGGGGCTCGAGGTGCTGGGGATTTCCTGTGCGGCGCGCAAGAGATATCCAGAGGCCCTGGGCTATCTGAACCAGGCGCTCGGCGTGGACCCCGGGCGTGGGGCCATCAAGCTCGAACTTGCCTCCGTCAGTCTCGCGCTCGGTGAATCCGAACATGCCAGGGCTTTTCTGAACCAGGTGCTTCAGGCGGAGCCGCGCAATTTTAAGGCTCTCTATATGCTGGCCAGTGTCGAAAAAAGCTCCGGCAATGATGTCAATGCGGTGAGCCTGTATCAGAGGATCCTGCGGTATGACCCCAATCAGACTGCCGCGCTTTACAAGCTCGGGTTGATTCAGATCCAGAAGGGAGAACTTGAACGTGCCGACAAGGCTGCTGACGAACTCCTTCGGAAGTTCCCCCAAAGTGGCGATGGCAGCCGCCTGAAGGGTTTGGTCTGCTTCTACCGGAAAAACTACGGGGAAGCCCTGACTTACTTGCAGCAGTCCGTCAAGTTGGCACCCACCCTTGAGGCCTACCATTACCTCGGGCTTTGTTACTACAGCAGGGGAGAGCTGGAAAACGCCCTGAGCCAGTTCCGCGTCATCCTTGACAAAATGCCTGAAGCGCGGCAGGCCCGCCTGATGACGGCCCAGACGCTCCTCGTCCAGAAGAGGACTGAGGATGGCATCGCCGAGATCAAGAAGGTCATTGCCCTCGATGACACGGATGCGGCGGCCCACAACCTTTTGGGCGGCGCCTACATGTCCCAGGGGCTCTTTGATGAGGGGCTGCGCGAACTCAACCGGGCGACGAAGCTCGACCCGAAGCAGGTGACCGCCTACCTCAGAAAAGGGGCTTTCTACTTCAGCAAAGGCAAGACTGCCGAGGGGGAAATCGAGCTGGTCACGGCGGTACAGGCCGCACCGGACCAACTCAACAGCAGGCTGTTGCTCGCCTCCTATTACCACCGTCAGGGGAAGACGCCCAAGGCACTCGCACTGTTGCGCGCCGGAACCACCGGCGGAAAGTCTGATGCCGCGCTCTACAACGCCATGGCATCTCTGGAGTTTGCCTCGGGGAAAAAGGCGGATGCGGTGAAGAGCCTGGAGAGCGCGAAGCAGATGGATCCCCAATTCCCGGCGTCCTACCATAATCTTGCCGGCTTTTACGCTTCCACGGGGGATTTCCCCAAGGCCCTGCAGGAACTCGGCCTCCTGCTCCAAAGGGACCCCCACAACCTGAGGGCTCTGTTAGGCATGGCAGCCTTGAGCGAGGTGAGCGGCAAGGAGAGCGACGCCCTGCGCTATTACCAGCAGGCGACCGAGTCCAAGGCGCCCGAGGCGTTCCTCACCCTGGCCGCCTACCACCAGAAGAAAGGCGCTCCGCAGAAGGCGCTCGAGGTGCTCGACAAGGCGATAACGCTCGCACCCCGGGCGGTCGAACCCCTGGAGGCCAAGGGGCGCCTTCTCCTGGGACTCAAGGAGTACCGCAAAGCCCTCAAGGCCTTTGACGAGGTGGAGGTCTTGAACGAGGAGCGGGGAGTCGCCTTGAAAATCGAGGTATATCTCGCTAGCGGTGACGGTGCCAAGGCCGTCGAACAGGCGGGAAGGCTGATTGCCAAACGCCCGGGGTCGGTTCAGGGGTATCTGCTGCTCGCCTCGGTCCATGAGCGCTCCAGGGACCTCCACTCGGCTATCGACGCGGTCAACAAGGCTCTCAAGGTCGACGACAAAAGCGTCGAGGCGCACCTTTACCTGGGAAAACTCTATCAGATGGAAAAGCAAAACGACCGGGCCGAGGCCGCCTACCGGGATGCTCTCAAGTTCAAGCCAGACTCCGTGCCGGCCGAATTTGCCCTCGGGGCGTTGTGTGACGCCACCGGGAAGAAAAGGGAGGCGGCGGCGTGGTACCGCGCCATTTTGGACCGTACCGACAGCTTCGTGCCCGCTCTCAACAACCTCGCCTATCTGTGCGCCGACGGTTACGGCAACAAGGAGGAGGCGCTGCGCCTTGCCTTCGGGGCCTTCAAGCTACAGCCGGGAAGTGCGAGCGTGATGGACACCGTCGGGTACGCGCTCTTGAAAAACGCGCGCTACGCCGATGCCATCAAGGCGCTGGAACGTGCGGTGGCCCTGTTGCCGGCTGACTCCACGGTGCGCTACCACCTGGGACTTGCCTACTACCAGTCTGGCGACAAGGTGCGATCGGCACAGACGTTGCAGAAGGCCTTGACACTCGGCGAGGGTCCCGATGCCAAGGCAACCAGGGAACTGCTCGCGCAGCTGAGATGAAACTGTCGGTTCAATAGTTCAACGGTTGATGCTTCGGAGGATTGCCCTCCCTGCACTGACACCTACCTTTAGGTGGCGCTGATGGATTTTCGCCTTGCACTGATGTTGATATCCGATGCCTTGCTGGCCGTGACCTCTCTGTTCGTGGCGGGGGCTCTGCGCTTCGGCACTCTGAACCTGCCCGAGGAATGGCGGGCGGACTACGGGCTCAAAGTCTACGCCAGCTTTGTCATTGCCATTATCTTTTCCTCCTACCTCATGGAGGTCTACGCACTTGCCCGGGAAAGCCGTAAGCGGGAGATCTTCGAGCTATGCCTGCAGGCGGGCGGAGCCGCCTTTTTTCTGCTCTCCGTGGTGTACTACCTTAGTCCGGACGTCATGCTGGGGCGTGGCCTGCTCTTCATCGCGCTCCCGCTGTTCATCGTGCTCCAATTCCTCTGGCACTCGTTGACCGGGTCCAGCGCCCGGCATTCTCCCTTTGCCCGCAGGGTGCTGATCCTGGGGACCGGGGAACTGGCCCTTGGGCTGGGCGATATGATCAGTTCGCCCAGCAGCTCATTCAACCTGGCCGGCTACCTGCCGTGCGGCGAAGAGGCCGCCAACTGCGACGCCCCAACCATCGTCCAGGACGGGGATCTGCTGAGCACCGCCCGCAAGGAGAGGGTCGGGATCATTGTGGTGGCGCTGGCCCAAAGAAGGGGAGTGCTGCCGCTACAGGAGATGATGCGCTGCAAGTTGGACGGCATCGAGGTGGTGGATGCTCCCACTTTCTACGAGATCGTCCAGGGCAAACTGATGCTGGAGCAGATGACCCCGAGCTGGATCATCTTCTCAACCGGCTTCCGCAGGACCGCCCTGGTCGACGTCTACAAGCGCTGCATCGACATCGTGCTCTCCTTATGCGGGCTTTTGGTGAGTGCACCCTTTTTCCCCTTCATCGCCCTCGCCGTCAAGATGGATTCGCCCGGGCCGCTCTTCTTCAAGCAGGTCCGCGTCGGCAATGGCGAGAAGCCATTCCTGCTCTATAAGTTCCGCTCCATGCGCCAGGATGCCGAGCGCGACGGCGCGGTCTGGGCGGTGAAAAATGACGCGCGCATCACCGGGGTCGGGCGGTTCCTGAGGAATTCACGCATCGACGAACTCCCCCAGCTCTACAATGTCCTGAAGGGAGAGATGAGCTTCATCGGCCCGCGCCCGGAGCGGCCGGAATTCGTGGAGAGTCTGAAGCGGGACATCTACTACTACTCGAAGCGGCACACCATCAAACCGGGCCTGACCGGTTGGGCTCAGGTTCGCTACCCCTACGGTGCAACCGTCGAGGACGCTATCGAGAAGCTTCGCTACGACCTGTACTATATAAAGAACCTTTCCGTCTTGCTTGATACCAAGATCATGTTCGAAACCGTTAAAGTTGTGCTATTCGGGCGGGGACGCTAGACACAAGGGCTGACAGGAGTTATTTTTATGAGAGTGGCATTTTTTTTAACACTTCTGCTAGGTTTTTTCTGCCTTGCCGCCGTCGACTGCAGTGCCGCCGACTACCTGATCGGCGAGGGCGACGCCCTGGACATCGCGGTGTGGGGCGTCAAGGACCTCAACGTGACCGTCAAGGTGCGGCCGGACGGAAAGATCACCATGCCGGGACTGGGTGAGGTGGTTGCCGCCGGATCCACCCCCAGTGATCTGCAGTCCCTGCTGGGGACCAGGCTGAAGGATCTGGTGAAAAACCCCATCGTGACGGTCACCGTGAAGGAGATCACTAACTCCAAAGTGTACGTCTTTGGTGGAGGGGTCAAGGCGACCATCTACGACCTGTCGCGGCGCACCACGCTGTTGCAGCTTTTGTGCAGCCTGGCAGAGGTGAAATCGGCAGATCTGCGTCGCGCCTATCTGCTGCGTAACGGCAAGAAGCTGAAACAGGACTTCTACCGGCTCTTCGTGTCCGGAGAAACGGATGACGACCTGCTGCTGGAGTCCGGCGACGCTTTGTTCATGCCGCTGCTGCTCGACAAGAGCGTGTACGTCCTGGGGGCCGTGGCCACCCCCAAGGCGATTGAGTACCGCGAGGGGATGAAGGTCATGGAGGCGATCCTCGAAGCCGGTGGCTTTACCAAATTCGCCGATCAAAATGACGTGGTGGTTCGGAGAAAGGTCGGCACGGAGGAGGTCTCCCTCGAAGTCCTGGCCAAGCGGCTCTTCAACAAGGGAGACCTGAGTCAGAACATCGACCTGAAGCCGGGCGATTACGTGCTGGTGAAGGAAAGCCTGTTTTAGGCAACAGCTTCGGGGCGTTTGCCCGGGGAAGAGCCGTCTGGCTCCCCGCGTTTTGGCAATACAATCGGTAAACGGGGTTTCTCATGCAGTCAACAGAGTCGGATTACAAGAAATACCTGCAGCTCATTGTGCAGCGCAAGGAACTGTTTGTCCTGGTCGCGCTGCTGGTCATGACGATCGGCTTCGCGGTCAGCTTCCTGCTGCCGAGAAAGTACGAATCGACAAGCACCGTCTTCATAGAGAAGAACGTCATCAGCGAACTGGTCAAGGGGATCACGGTCACCCCCTCCATGGAAGACACCATTAACGTGCTCACCTACGCCATAACGAGCCGCAGCCTGCTCACCAAGGTCGTCGACTCGTTGGACCTGAACCTCGGCAAGAACTCATCCGACAGCGAGGCCCTCATCAAGGACCTGCAGCTCAACACCAAAGTCAGGGTGCGGGACAAGAACCTGTTCATCATCTCCTTTACCCACCGCGATCCGCGCGTTGCAAGGGATTTCGTGAACACCCTGGTGCGCCTCTACATCGAGGAGAACATCTCCTCCAAGCGGGGCGAGTCCTACGATGCCACTAAGTTCCTCTCTGAGCAGATAGACAACTTCAATTCCAAGCTGGAAAAGGCGGAAGACCAGGTCAACGCCTACAAGCGGGACAAGGGGGGGGTGATCTCCATCGACGAGGGGAAGCTCTTCTCGGAAATCAACCTGTCGCAGCAAAAGCTCTACGACCTGCAACTCAGGCGCCGGCAACTGGAGGGGATGCGGCAGGTGACCAGGAAAAGCAACGACCCGCTCCAGGCGAAGCTCGCCACCCTGCAAAAACACCTGGACGACCTGCGGGTGCAGTACACCGACAGCTACCCTGAGGTAATCAGCGTCCTGGGCGATATCGATACGGTGCGGGAGCAATTGAAGGAGCGTAAGGAAGGGGCGGGTCAGCCCCTCGACCCCCAGGAGCTGGCGAAGATCGAGTCCGAGATCGACGCCATCAAGGTCACCGAAAGCGGCCTGCAGCGCTACATCAGCACCAACCGGGAGCTTTTGAAGACCATCCCGTCGGCCAAGGCCGGGCTTGACAAGCTCGAACTGGAGAAGCAGAACCAGAAGAACATCTACGACCAGCTGTTCGCACGTCGCGGGCAGTCCGAGGTCTCCAAGCAGATGGAGGTTCAGGACAAGTCCACCACCTTCCGTGTCGTGGATCCGGCCATACTCCCGGTAAGTCCGTCCAGCCCGAACCGCTTGAAGATCATGGTGATGTCTCTGGCGGGCGGGATTGGCGCAGCCTTCGCGCTGCTGCTGCTGCTGGACCAGATTGACCCCTCGGTGAAGGGGGTCGACTTCGTCAAGGGGCTCGGTGTGACGGTGCTGGCGATCATCCCCCGCATGGAGGAGGATCCCTTGCTGGTGGCCAAGAAAAAAAGCCGGTCCCGGCGCATTCTCGGCCTGGCCACGCTCTACTTCCTTGCGCTCATGTGTCTTCCGGCCATGGAGCTCATGGGCGTCGGACTGATGGACCGGTTGCTGGATCACGCCTCCGGCGTGAGCGTGTTCCGGCCGGATAAGGGGGCCTCGCGCTAGAGCGCCCGGCTCCGTTGGTCAATATCGTTAGAAGAGGGATGCGCATGAGCAGAATAGAGATGGCGATGGAAAAGGCTTCACGGCTCAGGCAGGGCACCGGGGCACTCCCGGAACTCGAGGAGCAAACGGTTGTGTCAGCTGCCGCGGTTCCCCCCATCGTGGCGGAAGAGCACCGGCTCGCTCCGGGACACCGGATGCTGGTCAACCTGCACGCACCCCACTCGGCGGCTGCCGAGGAATACATAAAGCTGAAGTCGCTGATCGTGAAACTAACCACCGGCAACCAGTTCAAGAACACCATCATGGTGACCAGTTCGATGCCCAACGAGGGGAAGAGCCTCACCGCACTGAACCTCGCCATCAGTCTGGCCCAGGAGCTGGACCACACGGTGCTTCTTATCGATACCGACCTGAGGCGCCCCTCGCTACACCGCTATCTCGGCATCGAGCAGGGGGTGGGGTTCGCCGACGTGCTGATTGGCGAGGCCCAGATCGGCCAAACCATCATCCCGACGGGGATCGGCAAACTTTCGGTGATCAGGGCCGGGCGCCAGGTGGATAACCCGGCTGAGCTTTTCTCCTCGCTGCGCATGAAGGAGCTTTTGGACGAGATGAAGCACCGCTATCCCGACCGCTACCTTATCTTCGACACTCCTCCGCTGCTCCCATTCGCGGAGTCCCTGTCGCTGGCCCACCTGGTGGACGGGGTGCTTTTCGTGGTCATGGAGCGACTGGCTGCTCGCGAAAATGTCGTGGACGCGCTGGAGTCGCTCAAGGGTTGTCCCCTGCTGGGACTGGTCTACAATGCGGCGTCCCTCGCCGGAAACGACGAGCACTACAGTTACTACCGTGACTACCGCCACCAGAAGATCTAGCTGCTGCACGGGTTGCCCCGGAGAACACATGTACGAGTCATTTTTCCAGCTGCGCAAGAAGCCGTTCGAACTGGTCCCGGACCCCGATTTCATCTACCTGAGCCGCTCCCATAAAAAGGCGCTTACCTACCTCGATTACGGCATCAGGGAGCGTGCTGGTTTCATCCTGCTCACCGGTGACGTCGGCTCCGGCAAGACGACTCTGATCCGCGACCTGTTAAATAAGAAGTACGAAAGAGTGGTGCTCTGCAAGGTGTTCAACACCCGGGTTTCCTCGGAGCAACTGCTCAGCATGATCAACGATGATTTCGGCCTCCCGGTGGCCGGCAGGGACAAGGTCTCCTTGATGCGCGACCTGAACGACTTCCTCCTGGAACAGTACGCGGCAGGGAAGCAGCCGATTCTCATCATCGACGAGGCGCAGAACCTGGCGGCGGATCTTCTCGAGGAGATCCGCATGCTCTCCAACCTGGAGAGCGCGCACCAGAAACTCTTGCAGATAGTCCTGGTCGGCCAGCCCGAACTCCGGGTGACCCTGGCGGCGCCGGAGCTGTTGCAGCTGCGTCAGCGCATCAGCATTAACTGCCACCTGAAGGCCCTTACCAGGGAGGAGACCGCCCTATACGTGGTGCACCGGATGGAGGTGGCGGGCAATGCTAAGGCGCTGGAATTCCCCGATGCGACACTCGATGTGATCTTCCTGTACAGCCGGGGGATTCCGCGCCTGATCAACATCATCTGCGACTTCATTATGCTCTCCGCCTTTGCCGAGGAGGTGCAGACCGCCTCTCTGGAAATGGTGCATGATATCATCGGCGACCTCGATTTCGAAAACCACTTCTGGGGGAGCCAGGCGCAGGTTCCCGGGGCGGGAGGCGGCGCGCAGCCGGAGCCAGCACAGGATCCGCAGGGCCTGGCCGAGATCACGCGCCGCATTGACGCTGCGGAACGGGAGTTCGCCGTGCGGATCCCGGAGGCACTCAGGGAGGTGAGCGAATCTCTGCTCCTCTTGAAGGAGGAGTTCGTCGATCGCCTCGGCAGGTGCGAATCCGAGATGCGCGAACTGGGCGGTCGGGTGGCTGAGGTGGAGGAGGGCAGAGGGATGGTGTCCCTGGCGAACCCGAAAGCTGCCGGATTCGTGCGCCTGCTGTTTGGAGATGCGGACCGGAAATGACGCTGCCACCAGCCAACTACCGAGCCCTGATTGTTACCGGACTGCTCCTTCTGACAGGGACTGCAGGCGCGCCCGCGCTGGCGGCCGATGTCGAGTTCAAACCGACGCTCTCCCTGAGCGAAGAGTACAACGACAACATCTTCGAGACTGCCTCCGGCAAGACGACGGACCTGGTCACCCACGTTTTGCCGGGTGCCACCCTGAACTACCGGACGCCGAATCTGACCTGGGACTCGACGTACCTCATGGATTACCACTACTACGCGCGCAAGAGTCTTGCCTCCGGGGCGGACCACACCATCGGGGTGAAGGCCGGATTCTCCACTGCGGACGATTTTTTGAAAGTGGACTTAAGCGACACCATGAGCAGGATCTCCCTCAACGTGGCACGCGACACCACCCAGGAGAGCATTTCTTTTGCTCAGACCGAACAGAACTCCCTGTTGGTTTCGCCCTACCTCGCCTGGCGCCTCGGCTCTCTGGCGACCCTGAAGACCGGGGTGCGCTACAATGATGTGCGCTACTTCAGTGCCAACGGCATCGACCAGCGCCAGGCAGGGGCCTTCGCCCAGCTCGGCTACGACCTGACGCCTAAGTTGAGTCTCACGGTGGAGTACAATTTCGGCAGGACGAATACCCAGATCCTGAACTACGACAATAACGACATCACTGGCGGATTCAGGTTCGAATATGCGGCGAATTCCTTTCTCTACACCCATTACGGCAACAGTTGGCAGGCCTTCTCCAACGGTGCCAGGACGACTAACCCCCTCTGGGATGCCGGCATCAGCAAGGACTTTGAGTTCGCCGTTGCCTCGCTCGGTACGCAGTCCAGCTACACTCAGGACCCGCTGGCGGTCTCCACGCGACAGATCAGCTACAGCGCCAAGCTGGACAAGGCTCTGGAGCGGGGGAACCTCAGCATTTCCGTCGGTTACTCCGAGTACCTGACTGCCTTGACGAGTGCCGCGAGCCGCCGCAGCGTCACGGTGACTGCGTCCGGGAGCCGGCAGATATCCGCCAGCCTTTCCGCCGCGTTCTATCTGGAAGGGGACCGCCTGAACCGGGTCACCCCGCTTGATTACCCGTACCACTTCACCGGTAACGGCTCGCTCAACTGGATCCTGGCGCACGAGGCGACACTTGGCCTGAACTACGCTTACACCACCTACCGCTACGGGCTCAGCAACGCAAGCGGCGCGGTCGTGGCCAATCGGGTGTCCCTGCAGCTCAGCAAGGCCTTCTGATGTGGTTGAACCGATTTCAGGAGCTTGGTGGCGCGCCGGCCCTGGCTCGTGTAGCAGGGAAGGATTTCGGTCGCCAAACCGCGGGACAATGACCGCAAACGGCATGCGGTTCACCAAAAAAAACAAGGGAGCGGAAATGAAAATTTTGATCACCGGAAACATGGGGTATGTCGGACCGTCCGTGGTACGCCAGTTGCGGGAATCCTATCCCGAGGCCTGCCTGGTAGGACTTGACCTTGGGCTCTTCTCAACCTGCCTGATGCCGCTGGACTTCCTGCCTGAACTGAGGCTCGATCAGCAGATCTTCGCCGACGTGAGGCAGCTTCCCGAGGGTGTGCTGGACGGGGTTAACGCCATCGTGCACCTGGCAGCCATCTCGAACGACCCGATCGGCAACCTCTATGAAGAGGTCACCATGGCGATCAACCACCGTGCCTCGGTCGACCTGGCCCGCCAGGCGAAAAAGGCGGGGGTGGCCAGTTTCGTCTTCGCCTCGAGCTGCAGCGTATACGGCTCGGCTCAGGAGTCCGACCGCACCGAGGATTCCGAGCTCGGTCCCCTGACCGCGTACGCCAGGTCCAAGGCGGCCACCGAGCATGACCTCAGGGAGCTGGCCGGCACCGGCTTCACCGTGACCTGCCCGAGGTTCGCCACGGCGTGCGGCATGAGCGCGCGGCTGCGCCTGGACCTGGTCCTGAACGATTTCGTGGCCGGAGCTGTCGCTTCCCGGCAGATTTCCATCCTGAGCGACGGCACCCCCTGGCGCCCGCTCATCAACGTGAAGGACATGGCCCGGGCCCTGGACTGGGCCGTAGGGCGCTCCCCCGCCTTAGGCGGAGAGTTCCTTGCCGTCAACGTGGGGGCCCAAAACGGCAACTACCAGGTTAAGGAACTGGCTCAGGCCGTGGCCAGGATCGTTCCCGGGGTACGCGTCCAGATCAACCAGGATGCTCCCCCCGACAAACGCTCCTACCGGGTGAATTTCGACCTCTACCGGAAACTCGCCCCCGACCACCAGCCGCTCCATGACCTGGACCGCTCCATCACCGAGCTCAAAGAGGGGCTGGAGACCGTCAATTTCCATGACGAAAGCTTCCGGACCTCGCTTTTCATGCGCCTCGTGCAGTTAAACCAGCTGCGCGACCGCGGACTTTTGAGCCCCGACCTTAAGTGGAAACAGCAACTCTGAACCGTTCCCCACCCCGCAGTTTGGACTGGCGCTGGGGGAGGGGTAAAACCAACTGACAAGGAGAATCTCGTGATGCAGGGTGAGAGCAAATGTCGTTTTTGCGGTGAAAACCTCAACTATACTTTCGTAGACCTGGGCATGTCGCCCCTTTGCGAGAGCTACATCAGCGCGGCCCAGAAAAACACCATGGAGCCGTTCTTCCCGCTGCACGTCCATGTCTGTCCCGCCTGCTACCTGGTGCAGCTCCAGGAGTATGTCGATCCGCAGCACATCTTCACCGAGTACGCTTACTTCTCCTCGTATTCCACGGACTGGCTGAAGCATGCCGAGCGCTACGTTGGCATGGTCGCCGAGCGTTTCGGGCTCGACGGCTCGTCGCTGGTGGTCGAGGTGGCCAGCAACGACGGCTACCTGCTGCAGTACTGCGTGGAGCGCGGCATTCCTGCGCTCGGGATCGAACCAGCCGCGAACGTGGCCGAGGTGGCGGTAGGGAAGGGGGTCCCCACCCTGGTCCAGTTCTTCGGGGTGAAGACGGCGAGCCAACTGGCGGCCGAGGGGAAAATGGCTGACCTGCTTTTGGGCAACAACGTGCTGGCGCAGGTGCCCGATCTCAACGACTTTGTAGCTGGGATGAAGATCCTGCTCAAGCCGGGCGGGGTGATCACCATGGAGTTTCCCCACCTGATGCGGCTCATGGAGGAAAACCAGTTCGACACCATCTACCACGAGCACTTCTCCTACTTCTCCTTCATCACGGTGGAGAAGATCTTCGCCGCCCACGGCCTGGAACTCTTCGATGTGGAGGAACTTCCCACCCATGGCGGCTCGCTGCGCATCTTCGCCAAACACTGCGGCGCCGACCTGCACGAGGTAGGCCCCCGGGTGGGCGAGCTGAGGAGCCGCGAGGAGGCCGCCGGCATCAACCGGCTCGAGACCTACGGCAATTTCGCGGAACAGGTCCGGGAGACCAAGCGCAAGCTGCTCGACTTCCTGATCACGGCCAAGCGCGAGGGAAAAACGGTCGCCGGCTACGGGGCTCCCGGAAAGGGAAACACCCTCTTGAACTACTGCGGCATCCGCACCGACTTTCTCGACTACACGGTGGACCGTAACCCCTACAAGCAGGGGAAATTCCTGCCGGGGACCCACATCCCGATCTTCGCCCCGGAGAAGATCCGGGAAACCAAACCGGACTACCTCTTGATCCTACCCTGGAACTTCAAGGAGGAGATTATGGCTCAAGAGGCCTACATCCGGGAGTGGGGCGGCTCCTTCCTGGTGCCGATTCCCGAGGCGAGGGTGTACCGGTGATCTTTACCCAGACCCCACTGGCCGGCGCCTTTCTGGTGGAAATCGAGATGCACCGGGACGAGCGCGGATTCTTTGCCAGGTCGTGGTGCGCCCGGGAGTTCGCCGCGGCCGGGCTTAACCCGCAACTCGCCCAGTGCAATATCTCCTTCAACGCCAAGAAGGGAACCCTGCGGGGGATGCACTACCAGGTTCCCCCCTTCGCGGAGGCCAAACTGGTGCGCTGCACCATGGGGTCCCTGTACGATGTGATCGTCGACCTGCGCCCCGGTTCGCCGAGCTTCGGGGAGCAATTCGGGGTGGTCCTTTCGGCGCGGGAGCGCAACATGCTCTACGTGCCGGAGGGGTTCGCCCACGGCTTTCTCACCCTGGAGGACGACACCGAGGTTTTCTACCAGATGTCCCAGTTCCATGCCCCTGACGCTGCGGGGGGATTCCGCTGGAACGATTCGCGCTTCGCCATTGCCTGGCCTGCCGAGGTCCGGGTCATCTCCGAGCGGGACGCGCAGTATCCCGCGTACCGGACAGAAGGGGAGCGCTCATGAACCGTGCCCCCCTGGACATCACTGCCGACCCGGGCGAGATCGGGGCGCAGATGCATGGGTTGATCGCCGAACTCTATCCGATTTGCCGCAGCATCACGGGGAATGGCTTCCGGGCCACCCTCACCTCCTTGAGCCGCCATATCCCGCTCCAGATGCACGAGGTCCCCTCGGGAACCCTGGCGTTCGACTGGACCGTTCCCGACGAGTGGAACATCCGGGACGCCTACGTGAAGAACGCCCGCGGGGAGAAGGTGGTGGACTTCGGGAAGTCCAACCTCCATGTCATGAATTACAGCATTCCGGTCAACAAGACGGTGAGCCTCGGGGAGCTGAAGGAGCATCTCTTCACCCTTCCCGGGCATCCGGACTGGATCCCTTACAAGACCGCCTATTACAAGAGGGACTGGGGCTTTTGCCTGAGCCATAACCAGATGCTTGCCCTGGGGGAGGGGGAGTACCAGGTCGTCATCGACTCCACCCTGGAACCCGGTTCCTTGAGCTACGGAGAACTCTACCTCCCGGGGGAGGAAGAGGGGGAGATCCTTCTTTCCTGCCATGCCTGTCACCCTTCGCTGGCGAACGACAACCTCTCCGGGGTGAGCCTTGCCACCCTTTTGGCGCGAGAGCTGGGGGCCACCTCCCACCGCTATTCCTACCGCTTCATCTTCATACCCGGGACCATCGGAGCCATCACCTGGCTGAGCCTCAACGAGGACCTGCTCCCGCGCATCAGGCACGGGCTGGTGCTTTCGGGGCTGGGTGACGGCGGTGCGCTCAGCTACAAGAAGAGCCGCGACGGCGCGGCGGAGATCGACCGTGCGGCCTGTCACGTGCTGCAGCACTCAGGCCAACCCCACACGGTGGAGGATTTCATCCCCTACGGCTACGACGAGCGCCAGTACTGTTCCCCCGGCATCGACCTTGCGGTTGGCAGGCTCTCGCGCACCCCTTTTGGCAGCTATCCTCAATACCACACCTCGGCCGATAACCTTGATTTCGTGCGGCCTGAAGCGCTGGGTGACAGTTTCTCCAAGGTGCTCGCCATCCTGCAGCTGTTGGAACAAAACGAAACCTATCAGAGCCTGAACCCCAAGTGCGAGCCGCAACTGGGGAAGAGGGGGCTCTACGACTCCATCGGTGCCGGGGAACTCGCCATGCTCTGGGTCTTGAACCAGTCCGATGGCCGCCATGCGCTTTTGGACATAGCCGAGCGCTCCGGCATCGGATTTGCGTCCATCGCGAAGGCCGCGGACCGCCTGGCAAGTCACGGGCTGCTGCAAAAGCTGCCGGGCGCCCCGGCGGCGGGCCTGCACGGGAGCCCTGGAAGAGGTTTGGCAACCGTGTGAACCGGTAGTACAGTGCAGCAACCTGCCACGGGTGTGACAGGTTAAAAAGGAGGAAGATATGAAGGTTGTCTTATTCTGTGGTGGTCTGGGAACTCGCCTGAGGGATCAGTCCGGTGAGATTCCCAAACCTATGGTCAAGATCGGGTACCGGCCCATACTGTGGCACCTGATGAAGTACTACGCCCATTATGGACACAAGGACTTCATCCTCTGCCTCGGGTACCGCGCTGATGCTATCAAGGATTTCTTTCTGAATTACAACGAGTGCGTCTCGAACGACTTCACGCTCACTAACGGTGGGAAGGACCTCCACCTGATCCAGAACGATCTCTCCGACTGGAAAATCACCTGTGTGGACACGGGATTGAATTCCAATATCGGACAGCGCTTCAAGGCGGTGGAGAAGTACCTTGACGGCGAGGAGTACTTCCTGGCGAACTACGCCGACGGGTTGTCGGACCTGCACCTGCCGGACATGATCGATTCCTTCAAGGCGAGCGACAAGGTCGCCAGCTTCATCTGCGTGAAGCCGTCGCAGAGCTTTTCTGTCGTTTCCCTGGGAGAAGGGAATAATGTCGATAAGATTAGCTATGTCAAGGATGCCAGCATGTATATAAACGGCGGTTTTTTCGTTTTCAAGCAGGAGATATTCAAGTACATGAAGGAAGGTGAGGAGCTGGTCGTGGAACCGTTCCAGCGCCTGATAGATGAAAACAAGCTGCTCGGTTACAAGTACGACAAGTTCTGGCACTGCATGGACACTTTCAAGGAGCAAAAAGAACTCAACGATATGCACGATCGTGGCGATGCTCCCTGGGAAGTGTGGAAAAAATAATGACGGTGATGCAATATTTCGTGAACTGTAAGAAACAAGAAACCGTAACGGAACAGTAACTGATTATACTGGATACACTATGCTCAAATTCGGATTTCCCTTAACCAAGGACCGCCCCCTGAAGATGCTCTGCCTGGGAGCCCACAGCGACGATATCGAGATCGGATGCGGAGGAACCATCCTGCGCCTGTTGTCGGAGCATGAAGAGGTCGAGGTCCTCTGGGTGGTGTTCGGTTCCAGCGGACAAAGGGACAATGAGGCTTCGGCCAGCGCGCAGCAGTTCCTGGCGGGCGCCGGGAAGAGGGAAATTGTGGTTGAGAATTTCCGGGACGGCTATTTCCCCACCCTCGGGGGGGAGATCAAGGACTACTTTGAAGGCCTCAAAAAGAGGTTCACCCCTGATGTCGTTTTCACCCATTACCGCAAGGACCTGCACCAGGACCATCGTCAGATCTCCGACCTGACCTGGAACACCTTCCGGGACCACCTGATCCTCGAGTACGAAATCATGAAGTACGACGGCGATCTGGGGCAACCGAATTTTTTCGTTCCTTTGGAGCAGGCCACCTGCGCCAAGAAAGTCGCGCTGTTATTGGAGCACTTCAAGTCGCAGTTGGCGCACCGCTGGTTCCGGGAGGACACTTTCCTTTCCCTGCTGAGACTCAGAGGCGTTGAATGCAACGCCCCCGGCGACCACGCCGAGGGCTTTTACTGTCGCAAGCTGGTTATCTGATACCTGGAGTTTTGATGAACGATTTGAAGGAAAAGGCGCTGCGGGGCGGCATAGCCAAGATTATTAACCAGGCAGTGAACTTTACGCTTCGTATCGGCTCCATGGCAGTGCTGGCGCGCCTGCTCAATCCCAAGGATTTTGGATTGGTGGCAATGGTCACCGTTGTCACTGGGGTCTACGATATCTTCACCTCCGCGGGGCTTTCCTCGGCCACCATTCAGCGCTCCAGTGTTACCGATGAACAGGTTTCGACCCTGTTTTGGATAAACATACTTATCGGCCTGTTGCTCGCTTTGCTTTGTGTGGTCTCTGCACCGTTTATCGTCATGTTCTATAATGAGCCGCGCCTTTTCTGGGTGACCGTGGCCTTGGCTGCCGGGTTCCTGCTCAATGCTGCAGGAGTGCAGCACTCCGCCCTGCTCCAGCGCCAGATGCGCTTTCTGGCCCTGACGGTTATCGACATGGTGTCACTGGCGGCCAGCATCGCAGTCGGCATCGCCATGGCTTTCGCCGGGTATGGGTACTGGGCTCTGGTTGGCATGTCAATCGTCAGTCCTGCTGTCAGTACCGCTCTTAAATGGATGAATGCGGGTTGGATCCCCGGAATGCCACGCCGGGGCTCGGGCATCCGCTCGATGCTCCGCTTTGGCGGCACCATCACACTCAACAACCTGATCGTTTATCTGGCTTACAACCTGGAAAAGGTCTTTCTCGGCCGTTTCATGGGGGCGGCAGTCCTCGGGTTTTACACCAGGGCCTATTACCTCATCTCAATCCCGACCCAGAATCTGAACGCGACCATCGGCGCCGTGGGCTTTTCGGCCCTCTCTCGCCTGCAAGACGACCCCGAGCGTCTCAAGAATTATTTTCTGAAGGGGTATTCGCTGATCATGTCGATGACCCTTCCCATCACCATGTTCTGCGCCCTGTTCGCAGACGATTTGATTCTGGTGGTACTGGGGCCCAAGTGGAAGGATGTCATCGCCATTTTCCGGCTGCTGACGCCGACTGTGCTGATCTTTGGCATGCTCAACCCCTGGGGGTGGCTGCTCCAATCGATCGGTTTGCAGCAGCGCAGCCTGAAGATAGCCCTGGTTATCGCCCCCACCATAATTACAGCGTACCTCATTGGGTTGCCCTACGGGGCGCGCGGGGTTGCCGGGGCCTATTCTGCAGCCATGACCCTAATGATCGTCCCGCTCATCGCCTGGTGTATCCGTGGGACCAACTTCACCGGCATGGATGTATTTCGGGCCATACGGCTTCCCTTTCTCTCCGGCTTTGTCTCGGCGCTTCTTTGCTTTGCTTTGCGGACCTGTTTCGATCAGTGGCTCCCCCCCATGCTGATGCTGGTCGCAGGTGGCATCGTCATGGCCTGTGCGCACCTGGGAATGCTGATGTTTGTCATGGGACAGAAGGAGATGTATCTGAACCTGTGGAGGGACATGAGGGGAAGATCGTCCGCGGTCGAGGTGGCGGACGCCAAGGCCTGAGGAAGGGTAGTGGCTGGCGCCCCGTGCCGGGTCCGGACCTCATCGCATCTATTGTCATTGACCCCTTGGGACTGATTCTTCCTGCGTGGCCTGCCCCGCCAAGGCTAGCACCCTACTTATCTTAATGTGAGGTCTCATGAACACCAGCCAGCCCTTTGTCTCGATAGTTACTCCAGTGTACAACGGCGAAAAGTACCTTGCTGAGTGTATTGAAAGCGTGCTTGCTCAAAGCTATGGGAATTGGGAATACATAATTGTCAACAACTTCAGCACCGACAGGTCGCTTGAGATCGCCACAAGTTACGCTGCAAAGGATAGGCGCATTCGTGTCATTGACAACGAGAGATTTGTCGATGTAATCGAAAACCACAACAGGGCCTTCGCTGCGATTTCGCCTGACAGCGTGTACTGCAAACTGGTTTCCGCCGATGACTGGATTTATCCGGAATGCGTCGAAAAGATGGTCCGTGTCGCCGAGATGCATGAGTCCGTGGGGATGGTCGGTTGCTATACGATCAACGAGCAGAGAGTGCTCAGGGTCCAGTTGCCCTTGAATACGTTTTTTTTGAGCGGCCATGAGGCGGGTCGCAGGCAGTTGCTTGGACAGGCGATCTTCAAGCCACCGTCGGCTTTGCTTTACCGCTCGGAGATGGTGCGCAAGGCAGGGGTGTTTTTCCTGGGGGCAGCACCGTCTGCCGACCTGGATGCTTTCCACAGGGACATGCAGCACTACGACTTCGGCTGTGTACACCAGATCCTGACCTACGAACGGGTCCACGAGGGGGCCATAACCTCGACACTGGTGCAGTACAACTCCTTGCTGGTCGACCGCCTGGAGTTTCTGGAACGGTATGGTGCGTGCTTTCTGACCCCTCAGGAGATCGACAAGCGCATGAAGGAACTGCTGGCTGAGTATTATGAGTTCTTAGCGGAACGCAAAATCCATTTCGTAGGTGCCAAGTTTTGGGATTACCAGAAGAACAGGTTAGCTAAACTTGGCTGGGAGATCGACGATATCAGGCTGTCACAAAAGGTTTTCTCCAAACTGGTCGACCTCTTGTTCAATCCGAAGCAGTCCTTGGAAAAACTGGCCAGCCGCTTCAATTTTGATTGAAAGAATCCAGGATTTTTGTCCAGCACTTCAAGGTGCTAAAGGCAGGTGATTTAAATGGGGTACCGGGTGGGCGATTGGGTGGAGGTTTGCAGTAAAGAGGAAATCTTGAGTACCCTCGACAAGAGGGGACGCTTGGAGGAACTCCCTTTCATGCCGCAGATGTTCCAGTATTGCGGCCAGAAGTTCCAGGTGTTCAAGCGGGCGCACAAGACCTGCGACACCGTTACCAAAACCGGCGGCAGGAGGCTTGCTGACGGAATCCACCTGGACCTTAGGTGTGACGGGGTGGCCTACGCCGGTTGCCAGGCCGATTGCCTGATCTTCTGGAAGGAGGCCTGGCTCAAGCCGGTTCAGGAGTCCGGGGTCGCTGCGGTATCTGTTGCTCCCGTGGTAATCCGGTCCAAGTCTGGTTGTGACGAGGCGGACGTGCTGGCGGGGACGGTAAAGCAGGGGCTATTACCGGCAGATGAGACGGTCTATGTTTGTCAGGCTACCTTGCTGCCTCAGTATACCACGCTCCTACCTTGGTGGGACCCGAGACAGTATCTTGAGGACTACACCTCGGGAAACGTAGGCTTGAAACGGATTTTCCAGGGTTTCTCTTATGCTGGTTTCTATCTGCTCTGGCGTGGCGTGTCCCGGCTCTGGTGGGGACTGGGCAGGTACCTGATCCGGGCGTATGACGGGTTCCAGGCATGGCGTGGGGGACTTCCCTTCCCCAGGAGGGAGGGGACCATTCCTGCCGGCCAGCTCACGCCGGCGAGCAAACTGGATCTGCAACCGGGCGATCTGGTACGGGTGAAATCCTACGAATTCATCATTTCGACATTGGACACTAACAACAAAACCCGAGGTCTCTATTTCGATGCCGAGATGGTCCCCTTTTGCGGGGGCACCTACCGCGTCAGGACTCGGCTTAACAAATTTCTCGACGAGAATACCGGTAAATTGATCACGACCAAGGGTGCATCCATCATTCTGGAAGACGTTTGGTGTCAGGCACGTTACAGTGATTGCAGGCTTTTTTGTCCGAGAAGCATTTATCCCTGGTGGCGTGAAATCTGGCTTGAAAGGGTTTGACATCACGGACGTAATAGTGTAACTAGTTTTATTATATGATATTCTTGTTTTTCGGTATTAATACGTGCTGGATGAGAGGCATGGGTTGATACCAATGTCATTCAGACAAATAACAGTTTTACATTAAACAGTGGCCAGATTATGAGTATATCCAATCCCGTCATTTCATTTGTAATTCTGGTGTGGAATTCAGAAGAATTTCTTGTGAAATGCTTCGATTCGATTATAAGAAAATGTTCCGATGAGGGGATCCCTTTCGAGGTGATCGCCATTGACAACGGTTCGCATGATCGATCGAATAAAATTATCCTGGACTATAAACAAAGTCATCCCGGAGTGTTTGATCTCATCACGCTCGCCAGTAACCGCGGCACCACCTATCCGCGCAATCTGGGGTTAAAGCGGGCGCGCGGCACCTACCACTGTATTTTGGATTCTGACACCGAACTCGGTGCGGGAAACCTCGCCGAACTGTTGGCCAGGTTTAGCACTGACGAGGGTATTGGCATCATCGCCCCGCGGTTGCAGTTGCCCGACGGGACGGTACAAAACTCGGTGAAACGTTTCCCCACCATGCTGCACAAGTTGTGGAAGATCCCCAGAATTTGTCTGGGGATCAAGACCTGTAATGCTGATTTTTATCAGGATTTTCCCTTCACCAGCGAGCGGGTTGCCGACTCGGCCATCTCCGCCTGCTGGTTTTTCAGGAAGGAACTGATGCAAAGAGTCGGGACTCTCGACGAGAACATCTTTTACTCGCCCGAGGACCTTGACTATTCACTGCGGGTATGGAAAGCAGGATACAGCATTCTTTACTATCCCGGCTTTACCGTCCTGCATTATACGCAGCAGATTACCCATAAAAAACCACTTTCAAAGACATCGCAGAGCCATTTTCTGGGGCTCATTTACTATTATCGGAAGCATGGGGGATGGCTGATTCGCCCTCGTTTTGACACTGGCAGATTCCGACGCTAAATCTACTTATTTTTTGTGTATATGTTCATACATCTCAAAAACTATCGAAAAAAGAAGTTTCTAAAATGCCAATTAATAGACTTTTATTGAAAATTAGACGCAGGGAAACCCCTTTTTATGACCGTTTGTTTCGATTTCTGAAAAAGGCTCGGGCGGTTAATTTCCCGGTAGTCTATCCTCTGCACCGGTTCCTTTATTCCGAGCGGCAGATAAGACGTATGCTCTGGCGCGGGTTTTGCCAATTTGTCTACTACGAGCCGATTTTCAAGAGCCAGTGTGCCTCTGTCGGTAGCGGGTTTACTATAATAGGAGGCATCCCTCTGATTACCGGCAACCTCAATCTTGTCTTGGGGGACAACGTCACCATGCACGGGAAGAGTACCCTGGTTGGGGCCAAGGTTTTTGACCGGCCTACACTTCGAGTCGGCAATAATACTCATTTGGGGTACATGTTGCAAATAACCGTTGGCTGTGATGTGACCATAGGGAGTAATGTCCTGATTGCCGGCGAGGTTTGCATTTATAGTTATGATCAGCACAAGGCAAATCCTGAGGAGCGTCACCAACCTCCTCCCATAGCAAGTAGCAAACCGATCATCATCGAGGATAATGTCTGGATCGCAGAAAAATGCATAATCATGAAGGGGGTCACGATTGGCAAAAATTCGATCGTGGTAAGCGGGTGTGTCGTGACTCAGAAGGTACCGCCCAATTCAATGGTAATAGGGAATCCTGCGCGTGTCTTTCCGCTGATATACTGACTCTGGCAGGATTACACTGCAAACGCTTCAATTCGAAGGTCGGGTAGCTCTAGGATGCACCGTTTTGGATAGCGATGATCGATTTCATAAAACGAGAGGTGATATGATGGTAGATAGGACAATTATAATGAACTCTCAATTTAATATAGGCGATATCTGCACGAAGATGCAATGCACGCAGGGTCGGGCCAACAAGGTCGCCATGCGCTGGATCTCGCCTCAACTTGAGCGCACCGACTACACCTTTTCGGATCTGGAACTGCTGAGTAACCGCTTTGCCAACGTTCTCCAGGAACTCGGCATGGCCAATGGGGAGGTCTTCTTCACCTTTCTTCCCAAGATGCCTGAGCAGTTCTTTGCCTTTCTCGGAGCGTTGAAGATGCAGCTCATCACCGGTACCTTGTTTGCCAATTTTGGCGAGGATGCCCTGCTGGATCGCCTGGGGGACGCCAGAGCGAGGATATTATTCACCAAACAGAGCTTTCTAAAGAAGGTTGCCAGGATCCGCGACCGGCTTCCCTGTTTGGTTTACATCATCGTGGTTGACGTTGAGGAGGATCTTGCCTCGGACATCCTGAGTTACCCACGGCTGATGAGTGCCGCGTCAGACCAGTTTGTCACCCCCCTCACCGGTCCGGAGGTTCCGTCCGTTCTGCACTACACCTCGGGATCCACCGGTAAACCGAAAGGTGTAGTGCACCGCCATAAGAGCATTCTCCATCAATATGTGACCGCAAGGGACATCCTCGGCATCAAGAAAGACGATGTCTTCTGGTGCACGGCCGACCAGGGGTGGGTCACCGGCACTTCCTACGGGATCATTGGCCCCTGGTGCCAGGGTGTCACTCAGGTGCATTATGGCGGAGGCTATGACGCGGAGGTTTGGTTCCGCCTGTTGCAGGACGAGAAAATCACCGTCTGGTATACCGCTCCCACTGCTCTGCGAATGCTCTTGCGGGAAGAACCAGAACTCTTTGGACAGTTCGACCTCTCCAACCTGCGTCATATCTGCAGTGTAGGCGAGCCCCTGAACCCCGAGGTGATTCACTGGGCGCACCGGACCCTGAACAAGGACATCTTCGACACCTGGTTCCAGACCGAGACGGGGGGAATCATGATTGCTAACCGTCCTGGGCTGGAAATCCGTCCGGGCTCCATGGGGAAACCGGTCCAGGGGATAGAACCGTCCATTCTGGCAGATGACGGGACCCCGCAGGCAGATGGCGAGCAAGGGAACCTGTGCATCAAGGCTGACTGGCCCTCTATGTTCGTCACCTTTTTGAACAACGAGACGGCCTACAAGTCGAAATTCCGCGACGGATGGTATTATACCGGCGACACTTCCTACCGTGACAGCGACGGTTATTTCTGGTTCATGGGGCGCAGCGACGACGTCATCAATACGGCGGGGCATCTGGTAAGTCCTTTCGAGGTGGAAAGTGCCCTGCTTGAGATCCCAGAGATTGCGGAATCGGGCGTGATCGCCGCCCCCGACGACATGCTCTACGAAAAGGTGGTGGCGTTTGTCAGCCTACATAAGCAGTTCCAGTACACCAAAGAACTCGAACTGAAAATACGCATCTATGTATCGAACAAGCTGTCCACTATCGCCTCGCCCCAGGAGATCATTCCCATCGATGCAATCCCGAAAAACAAGAGCGGCAAAATCATGCGCCGGGTATTGAAGGCTCGCTATCTGGGTACGGACATAGGTGATATCTCGACACTGGAGGACTAAGTGAATTTGCTCGATCAGCTTACGAACATACTTAGAGACATTTTTCTTGATGACTCCATTCAGTTGACCTCGGCGACGACTGCCAATGATATCGAGGGGTGGGACTCCTTTGCCCACCTGAACGTGATTATGGCGATTGAAAACACGTTTAATATAGCGATTTCAGATGACGAGGTGCCGTCCCTCAGGAATATCGGTGACATGATCGTGCTAATTGAGAAAAAGCTGTCTCGAAACGTGGCGGAGGTGTAGCCGGTGAGGTTTTCCGTCAAGTTGTTGACTTTGCAGTCACTTGTCAAGTCCGACCTCTACAGATATTCGGGTGATTTATCCTTCAAGTCATTTGTCAGTAATTACATCAGGGAGCCGGGCTTCAATTTTATCGTCTGGTTAAGGCTACGGACCGTGTTCCAATCGAAGCTCGTGGGATATGTATTGCACAGGAAGAGGATCCGGTTCGGCATAGATATTCACTCTCTAAATATAGGAGAGGGTTTTTTTATAGGCCATTTCGGTCATATCGTAGTCAGCGGGAACGCTGTCATTGGCAAGAACTGCAATCTCTCACACGGCGTCACCATCGGAGTCATCAACACCGGGAGTAAGAAGGGGACGCCGAAAATCGGAGACTGTGTTTATATTGCCCCGGGTGCCAAGATCCTCGGCAATATCAAGATCGGCGACCGCGTGGCGATAGGGGCCAATTCAGTGGTCACCAATGATGTTCCTGATAACGCCGTTGTCGTCGGTGTCCCTGCCCGAGTTGTCTCTTATGATGGCTCCGCAGGCTATATCAATAGAACCCTCGATGACCTGCCTGCAAGCTCGCCAAATTTAACTGAATAGGGAGATCGCAAACATGAACGCAGAGGATAAATTGCAGCGCATTTTCAGGGATGTGTTCGACGACGATGAATTGATAATTACCAGCGATATGACCGCCAACGATGTCGATGGATGGGATTCTCTAAGCCATGTGAACTTGATCGTCGCGATTGAAACAAGATTCAATATCAGGTTCAGTCAAAGAGAACTGCTCGGATTTAAGACGGTCGATGATTTATTGCGCTGTATCGAGAGTAAAATTCAAAAATGATCCGTTCGTGGGCACTTTTTGCCATATACAATTAAGGGCAAGGCTATACGATGAAAGATGCTGATTTCATTATACTTTCTTCTGACGACTGGGGGTGGAAAACGAGTAAATATCAGCTCTCCACCCGGTTTGCGAAGGATAACAGGGTTCTTTTTGTCTCCTCGGTCGGATTCAGGGCGCCCACCGCATCCAAACAAGACATGTTCAGGATTTTCAACAAAGTTGCCAAGTTTAGTAGGGGCGTTCGGGAGATCAATAGCTCCCTGTTTGTGCTCACTCCCTTGGTCATTCCTTTCAATCGAAACACGTTGGTCAAGCTGATCAATAAAATGATTCTCAGTATCCAACTGCATTATGCGATGCGCAAACTAGGCATGAAGGAGCCATATTTATTTGTTTTCTCCCAAAACTGGCTCGATCTTGCCAAACGATTACCACGCAGGAAGCTTATCTATTACTGCGTTGATGAACACTCAGGGTTCAAGGGGATCGACCTCAGCGCATTCAGACAAAATGACAGATCAATGGCTATGCTAGCTGAAGTTGTCATTTGCTCCTCGCATAAATTGCAACTTGAGAAAATAAAAGTCAATGCGTCGACGTATTACATCCCTCATGGGGTCAATTACGAATTGTTTTCCAAGGCAGTCTTCGATGACACCCTCGAGATCCCGTCGGACGTGGCCCGACTGCCCACGCCGATAATCGGCTTTATCGGCCACATCTCATATGACTGGGTGGATTGTGCGCTACTCAGAGCTGTTGCTGCTGCGAGGCCAGGCTGGACAATCCTGCTGATCGGCAAATTCTCCCTAAGTCCTGACGAATTCGCTGGTTTCACAAACATCAGGGCAATCGGTGAGCGGGACTATAACGATTTGCCCGCCTACTGTAGGTCTTTTTCCGTTGCGACTATCCCTTTTGTGAAGTCCACGCTCACTGACAACTGTAACCCACTGAAGCTATACGAATATCTTTCGGCCGGTCTTCCCGTTGTGTCGACCGACATCCCCGAGGTCCTGGGGTATAGCAATCTGATACATATCGCCAAGTCGCCTGGCGAGTTCATTACGTTGTGTGACCTGGCAATAACCGAATCTGGGACCGATCTGCAAATGATGCGTTCGCGTTCAATGGAACATTCAACTTGGGAAGACAGGATCGAAGAAATCTACGGGATACTTGTCGACTGATTTAAGGCTTTCGGTTTTAGTGTGGTGGCGACAATGAACGGAATTTTAGGGCAATATATTTATCAATCCAGTATTCTGCTGGAACTGATTCTGATTCTTACTATAATATACCTGATCCGCAAACCAAGATATATGACTGCACTTATTTTAGCTATATTACTTCTACGTCCGAACGAGAGGTTTGAGTGTTTTATTCCTTATCCAAAAATAGTGCTTTCTATATTGATAGCCATGATCGGTACTCGAATATCTGACTTAAAGCATATTGTAGATGGTAAATGTATTAATAAAATATTTTATTTCATTTTGCTAGTAATTGTTCAAACTGCATTATTGCATAGAGAAGACCTGGTTGGGAACGCTATGTTCATTAGTGCGGGTCTTCTTTTATTCGTAGCAATTATTTTATATATGAACGATGAAGACGGAATGACGTTGCTTTCTTCAACCACGGTCTTTAGCTGTTTTCTTATATGCCTTGAACCCCTTTACTACCACTATACTGAGCCTGCTGGAAGTGAACTATGGAAGCTCTTTCATTTGGAGGATAGGATTCAGGCCTGGGGTATGTGGGCCAACGCCAACGAAACGTCATTTATTGCGTGCCTGGGCACCGCAAACATGGTCGCCCTCGTCGTCAGATTGAGGCGGAGGGTCGACTACCTTTCAGCCGGAATTGTGCTCCCCTTTTTTTCGCTCGTAGTTTTTCTTACCGGTTCGAGAGCCGGCTTGATGTCGCTTGTGCTGATATTTGTTCCCTCGGTATTCTTGATCAATTCAAAGCTGTTGAAATCGTTTATCGTCTTGGTGATCGTGGGCCTCTTTGCGGTGTCCCAGGTTGTGGTTCCTGAAAGAACCGACAAGGAAGCCTCCAAAGACGACCGTTATGAGTTGAGGCACAGGGGGATTGAATTGTTTCTGGAAAATCCGGTCTTTGGCATCGGTTTCCAGCGAGGCGCAAAGGATGTGGTCGGACAGCCCTTTCACAATACTTATGTCCAGGCGTTCGCGGAGACTGGTGTTGCTGGCGGCGCCTTGTTGGTCATTTTCATCATTGGGCTGGGCAGGGAAATATTCTCCTGTTATAAACGATGTGTTTCACAAGGCAGGCCTACAGCTTACCTGGCGGTTGTAGCCGGGCTCTTTTTGTCGAGCGCCTTTTACTTTTATTGGGGGAATCAATTACTCACTTTATTGTTTTTTTTGATCGCTGCCCAGTTTAATTTATCTACGAAATCACTGGAAAGTACTGTTTTAATCGAATGACTTGGAGCCTTACAGATGTTTTTATCTGCCATTGCCAAATGCTCATGGAGATCCTGTGAATGATCTTGTATCTGTAATTATACCTTTATACAACAGAGAATCATTTATCGATGAAGCTCTTAAGTCTGTAGCGTTACAAAGTTACAAAACGGTTGAGGTAATAGTCGTTGATGATGGTTCCTCCGATAGTTCCGCAGCGCAGGCGAGGATAAGTATTGAAAAATATAACCTTCAAGGCAAGGTAGTTTCAATAAGCAATTCCGGACCCGATGCCGCTAGGGACTACGCCATCAGTCTGTCGGCTGGAAGCTTATTGGCCTTTCTCGATAGTGACGACCTCTTTTTGCCTGAATATTTGACTGAAACCGTTGCGACTCTTGCGAATTTTATAAATGTCGGTTGGCTTTATTCCGATTTTTACATTACCGATGCTGATCTTAATATTATTTCTCGGAAATCCAGCCAGCTGAAACTTTTTTTTGACTTTTTCGAGAACATTCCAGGCGAGCACCTCTGTCTTGCCTCCGACCGGCTTTTCTCCTATCTGCTCAGGGAACAACCGATATTTCCCAGCGGTTTAATTGTCAGGCGCTCCCTGTATGACCGAGTCGGCACGTTCACCCAAAATATACCACATCGGATTCTTTCGCTTGAGTGGGAGTTTATGCTGCGGAGTGCAAAGGTATCCCCTGTCATTTACCTACATAAACCACTTGTACTCATAAGAAAGCACGAGGGTAATATAAGCGGGGCATTGGTCAAGCAGGACGAAGGTGAAATATCGGTTCTCAAAACTGTCCTATTGAAGTATGAACTTTCGTGTGGCGAAAAAGAAATAGTCCACACTGAAATTGCGGAACGTTCCTGGCATGTCGGTTATCACCATTATTCAAAAAACGAGGTTCAAACCTCCAGGCTTTTGTTCATTGAATCACTTAAACATAAATTCAGCCTCAGATCTGCCCTTTTCCTCCTTGCAGCATGTCTGCCTTCGAGCTTGCGCAGAGTGCTGAGGGCCATAAAAAAATCCGGGGCGGCTGAATGATTTCGGCTGTCCATCTCATTCATTGCCGAGGCGAGGTACGGATTGCTGCTCACCTGAAAGTCGTTCTTGAAGCGGAGTGGACTGGACCATGAACTTATTGTGGCTTACTGAAAACTATCCTCCAAGCATGGGAGGGGTTCAACAATATCTAAGTAATGCCGTTCTCAATATGGTCCGGTGCAGGTCGGTTGTTGTCACCAGGCAGGTTGGGGGGCAGCGTTCCGATGGTCTTGCCGATGACTATTCACCTGGTGGCAGGGTGTATCGGATATCTGATTGGCCTTCATGTTCGAGTACCACCGTTGTTTATAAATCACCAGGGGCTTTACTTAAACTGTGCAGGAGGGTGTACGGGATCATCAGGAAGGAGGATATATCCCTTGTTGTGGTCGGGCAGATTAATTTCGCCTTGCTCCTGTTGGTTTTTTTCCTTAAAAAAACAACACGGCTGCCCGTCGCTCTCATTTTCCATGGAGAAGATATTCCCGCAATACCTCTAAAGTCAAACAAAATCAGGCGCAGTCTCATCAATAATGCCGATCTGTTTGTAAGTAATTCGGGTTTTACAAAGGATGCCTTGTTGCAATTTGTTGGCGATCTTCGTCCTTCTTTCGTTTCATGTCCAGGTGTGGAGGACAAATTCTTTGACGATGTCGACATCTCCGTTTTACGTGACAGGTATGACATCGGTCACAGGCATGTCATATATACGGTGGGACGTCTGGATCTAAGAAAAGGACACGACCTCGTTATCGAGGTGCTTCCTGCGGTAATTGAAAAGATACCCGATGTCATATATCTGATAGGTGGAGTCGGGCAGAATGTCCAGCCGCTGAAACAGAAAGTTAGCAAAATGGGGTTGGACAATCATGTATTATTTTGCGGCTATATTCCCGATGATGAGATCGTAGCCTTTCACCAATTGGGTGATGTGTTCGTCATGCCTAACAGGACGCTGGACGATGGCGATACTGAAGGCTTTGGTATTGTTTTTCTGGAGGCCAATGCATGCTCGAAGCCAGTCATTGGCGGGGCCTGCGGGGGTGTTTTTGACGCAATAGAGCAGGGCGTAAATGGTTTCTTGGTAAATCCCTCTGATGCGGGCGAGTTGTGTGAAAAAATTATCAGTCTGTTGTCTGACCCATCGCTTGCCGCAGCAATGGGGGCGTCCGGACGGCAGCGCGCGTGGCAGAAGTTCCGCTGGCCTGTCCTGGCAACGCAACTCGAAGACCTTTTCTTTTCCACTGTGCAATCTTCTCTTAGAGGTAAATCGGCGTGAAAATAATGAAAAAACCTTATTTTTGCAACTGGATTTTGGATTATTTCAGGAACCTGTTCTCCTTTTCCCTTGCCGTTGGGGACGGAGGTCCGACCCATGTCATCTTTCTTTTTGTGGACCATTACGAACTTGCCGGTAAGCCCCCGCGGTTATCCGAATGGATGTCGAGATACCCGAAACTTGCGGCAAAACACTCGGATTCTCATGGTGTCCACCCGAAGCATACCTGGTTCTATGCCCTCGACCTGCTGCGGGAAAGCGAACTCCTCCAGTTGAGAAGCCTCGTCGAGTCCGATCTTGGGGAGGTCGAGCTGCACTGGCATCATGATCACGACACCACTGACAGCTTTCTTGAGAAACTGCGCGAGGGACTTCTGGTTCTTCAAAAATACGGGTTCATGCGTCCTGTTGAAAAGGACAAGATGGGCTGTTTTGGTTTCATTCATGGTAACTGGTCCCTGAACAACGCCCGCGGGGAACAGTACTGCGGAGTGGATAACGAGATTGAATTGTTGAAGGGTGCTGGCTGTTACGGCGATTTCACCTTTCCCGCACTCAACTCTGTCGCTCAGCCGAATAAAATCAACTCGATTTATTACGCGGATTTTACCGAAGGCACCCGCGGCTATTTCGAGGGCCGGGACGCTGCGGTCGGCAAAAAGGCACAGGATGACGAATTCATGATCTTCGAGGGGCCCTTGACTATTAACTGGAACGATTGGCGCTTTAAATGGCATCCAACCATCGAAAACGGTGAAATCGGCCAGAGCCTCTCGCACGATGACCCAATACGCATCGATTCCTGGGTGAGGCAGGGCATACACGTAAAAGGGAGACCTGACTGGGTTTTTGTCAAAGTATTTTGCCATGGTGGGCAAGATCATGAGTCCGTGCTCGGGGATGTCACCGACCGAATGTTCACCTATCTTGAGTCAAGCTATAATGACGGCACGAAATATAAACTTCACTATGCCACCGCTCGGGAGGCGTACAATATGGCTAAGGCTGCAGAAGACGGCCTCTCGGGTGACCCCAACAATTTCAGGGATTATCTCATTCCCCACCCGTCTAAGCGCTAGGGACGGTTTTGTTAGCTATACTTGGGCGGAGCATACTTCACTTTGACATGAGAAAACATCAAATGGATAAACCCCGAAGGTTGCATGTCATGCATATCCTGTTGTCTCTGGAGACCGGGGGGTGCGAAAATGGCATAGTAAATTTGATCAACAACATGGACTTCGACAGGTTCAAGGTCTCGGTCTGCTGCCTGGAGACGGTCGGCGAATTGTCCGAGCGGATCGCCCGGGAGAGAAAACACGTTTACCTGTTGCTCAAAAAAGGCCGGCCCCAATTTAAGGATTTGCTTGATCTAAGCAGGCTTCTCCGCAGGGAGCGGGTTGACATCGTGCACACCCATGGATGGGGGACCGTTGCCATAGGCTATTTGAGTGCAAAGCTTGCGGGAGTCTCCGTCGTGATCCATGGGGAGCACGGTGGCGTCCATATGGACAGTACAAAGAAAATACTGGCCCAGAAAATGCTCTATCGACTGGTCGACAGCACCGTGACCGTCTCCCAAGACCTACAGACACGGCTTGCTTCCCTTTTCAATGTGAGCAGGGACCTCTTTTGCCCGATCATTAACGGGGTTGACTCCGCCAAATTCTCGGCCGTCAATGGCCCAGGACAAACTGCCCTCAAAGAACAATATGGAATTGCACCGGATTGCTGCGTCATTGGTTCAGTAGGGAGGTTGGTCGACTGGAAAAGGCACGATGTGTTGATTCAAGCAGTCGAGACTCTGCTTCTGCAAGGAAATGACGTGTCGTTGCTGATTGTCGGTGACGGGCCGTCCAGGGCGTCCCTCCAAGTCTTGATAAACGTCAAGGGGATCAGTCATCGTGTGTTTCTGGTCGGCAGGAAGGAAAATGTAGCCGACTTCCTTTCGGCGATGGATATTTTTGCCTTGACCTCTTCCTCCTCACCATCAATGCACGCAACTGGCGCCGGGCGATTGGGGGCTTCACCCACCGAATTTGAGGGCATTTCGAATGCGCTTTTGGAAGCAATGGCCTGCGGTCTCCCGGTCGTAGCCACGGATGTCGGCGGGACTCCCGAGATTGTCTCCGATGGTCAGACTGGTTATCTGTTTGCGCCGGGCGATTTCGGCACTTTGAACGATGCCCTGGCGACTCTGGTCCGGGACAAGGAACTTAGGACCCGAATGGGAAACTCCGCCCGTAAAAGCATCGAGGACAGATTCAGCCTTATGACCATGGTACATAAATACCAGGAGCTGTATCTCGACATTGCCAGGAAGAAATCAGTCATCCGGTAATTCCACGACTTAACCACTCCGGTATCTTGTGTCCGGATTTTGACAATGCGGGGTTATATGCCAGGTTTTTTACTTGCGGTCGGAAACGGACATTACTCCCTGGCCCAGAAGATGCTTGCTGGAGGCCGCTGCGATGCTATCCTCGAACTGGGGGTAGCGTCCCTAACCAAAGGTGCCGTGGGGTGGACCCTTGTGGAGTGGGGCTGCGGGTACGGTCAAGGCGAGGCTGATCTCGCCGTTGCCAGTGACGACGTGACCGGCACCGCCTGCTTATTATCCGGATATCTCACCCAACCCCAACCGGTTACCAGGAAAACAGTCCAGGCGGACCCTGCCCCCTTTCTGGCCCTCATCCGCGCCATCGCTTCAGAGCCTGCCGGTTCGACACGTTTGCTCAGCGGCCTCAACGGCTCCTTCACCCTGCTGACCATCGCGTCACCGGACGGCACGGTGCGCCAGTACACCGACCGCTTTGCCTCGCGTTCGGTATGGCGCGCCCATCACGAGGGGGCCTGGCTTTTCGCCTCCCACCCGGTGCTTCTTTGGTTGGCCCTGGGCAAGCGTTACGCTGTCAATCCGGCGACGCTTGGCAGTCTGCTGCTAAGGGCGAGGCCGTCGGGTGCCGGCTCCCTGCTGAGTGTCGGCTGCCGCAATCTCCCCGGGTCCCTGTCCCTCTTTAGGGGGGACGGGCGGGATGAGCACACCCGGTGGTTTCGGCCCCAGTACCGTCCCGAGTCGGGCCTGTCCACCGCCCAGTGGGGGAACCGGCTCGCTGCCGGCTTGCGGGGGGCTTCCGGCAGGCTTGCCGGGGCCACCACCAAACCGCTGCTGTTCCTAAGCGGCGGCCTCGATTCCCGCCTCGCGCTGGCCGCTCTCGCCTGCGAGTTTAAGCCGAGTTGCGTCACGCTTTTTGATGGGGAGAATTTCGAGACCAGGACGGCCCGCTCAGTAGCGAAAGCCGTTGGCACCCCGCATCATACTGTGAGCCGGGATAGGTTGTGGTATCTGCGAGTCATGGAACGGGCTGCCCTTTTGCAAGGGGGGAACTACCATCCCGCCCATTCCCACTTTTCCGAGGGGCTAAAGAAACTTGGGGGGGATCTTGATTACGACTCCGTTTTGCTGGGGGATTTTTTGGAGGCCTTCCAGAAACTTTTGGGTGGGGACGCCAGGTCGCCTGGCCCGAGGCCCGACCCCAGCGCCCTGTGCGACCAGGTGTTGAACCTCGACGGTCACTATTCCGCCTCACAGAAAATGGGGGTGCTTCAGTTTGTCCGTGAGCCCTTGCGCAGCCGAGTCTTCGAGGCCTGGCGCTCCGACCTTATGCTGGCGGCCACCGAGGCGCTGCAGGTCAGTAGCGAGTACCCCGCGTCCGTCGATTACTTTTTGAGGTGGAGGGCCGCCTACGAGGTCGCCACCTACGGCATGATCGAGGACGTGCGCAGCCTGGCGCCTGAGAGGTCGCTCTCCATGGATAACGAGATACACGACCTGATGCTTTCTATTCCCGCCCGGCAGAGAATGCATGGCAGGATAGCCATCGAGGCGCTCAAGCGGCTCTGCCCTGAACTGGCCCGCATCAGGAACGCCAACACGATGCTCCCCGCCCATGCCCCTTACTGGTGCCACAAGACCGTCAAGCTGGTCAGGCCGCGGTTGGGGGCGGCACGGCAGGCCTTTAACCGCAGGTTCGGCATCACCAATGCCGTCATGGCCAGTTCCTGGACCGACTGCCGGCTGCTGGGCGCGACTGATCCCCAGTGGATAGGCTTTTTTGAGGCGATACTGTGCGACCCCGCGGCCATTCCGGGCAGCATCTTTGACGCGGCGCAGATACGAGAGGTCTGGAGGCGTTACCGCGCCGGGGAGCTGCCCTTGGGCTTTTCCATCGACAGCCTGCTCACCTTTGGAATAATTCACAAGCATTTCGGGTCAGGGGAACTGGCCTGAGAACGGGAGAAGATGCATGTTGAAAAAAGCCGCCGTGGGGCTGTACGTCGCCCAAGACCTGACCTATCCTTCGGGGAGCTTCGACCCGCCCGAATGTTACCCCGAGTACCCCTATGGTGACCAGGGCGTTAATCCAGAAAACGGGGTATACCGTGCAGTACGCCATATTTTCAGGCAGATGCATCTTGATGAGTCCAACTACGGTACTGCCGCCTGGAACCCCTTGGGCCGTTACATCAAGCGGGGCGAAAAGGTGGCGATCAAGCCCAACTTTGTTACGGACCGGCATCCCGCCGGTGCTGCCGGGCTGGAGGCGACCGTCACCCACCCGTCGGTGCTGCGGGCAATAATAGATTACGCCTTCATAGCGGCCGGCCCGGAAGGGAGGGTGGATGTCGTGGACGGGCCGCTCGATATGGCGGATTTCGACAACGTCACCCTCATCACCGGCGCGAAAAGAATGCTTGACGACCTGCGCCAGAACAAGGGGCTCGACGTCAGCCTGCACGATCTGCGACGCTGGAAAACCTACTGGGTGGAAACCGACGTGCGCCGGTTCGACCTGCCTGGTGATCCTCGCGGTTATGTTATCAGCGACCTTTTGACCGACAGTGAACTGCTGCGCGGTGTCGACCCCGGGCTGGTCGGCGGTTATCGCTCCACCGCCTCCTATTTCGAGAAGCGCAGGATCGGGACCTGGCATGACCTCGAGCATAACCTGTACTCCTTTTCCAAAACGGTCATGGAGTCCGATGTTTTTATCAACATCCCCAAAATGAAGACTCACAAGAAGTCGGGTGTGACACTCAGCTTAAAAAACATCGTCGGAGTCACCGATGCCAAGGATACCCTCCCCCACCACCGGGTAGGACGGCCGTCGCGTGGAGGGGACGAGGTCCCCGATGCCGCTTCGTTGGCCGTGAGGTTTAAGTCCTTTCTCATTGACAACGTCATATCCTCGCAGCACGGTCTTGCTGCGTACAAACTGATCAGGCCCATCTACAGCCAGATGCGCAAGCGCGGGGTGTACGGCAGGGCCGACCAGCGCGACCGCGGCGAGTGGTTTGGCAACGACTCGATCTGGCGGACCACTCTGGATCTGAACAAGGTGCTTCTCTATGGTGACGCCGACGGGAACCTTCACGATACGCCGCGGCGCCGGTTTTTTTCCCTGGTGGACGGCATAGTGGCCGGCGAATGGAACGGGCCACTGAACCCCTCCCCGGTCAACTGCGGTTGCCTGGTCGCCGGGGATGATCCTGTGGCGGTGGACCAGGTGTGCATCCGGATGATGGGGTTTGATTGGACGCGTATACCTACCTATGCGAACGTCGGCAACATCGATCGTTACCGGATAGGTTGTCCAGATCCGGCCCTCATTGAGGTGCTATCGAACGATCGAGGTTACGCCGAGATGTTTTCCCATACCGAAAAATATTTCTCCTTCCGGCCGGCCGATGGCTGGGAAGGGGCGATCGAACTATGAAGGTTGGCATAATTACCGCCTATCCTGAACCGATCGGGTTCAACCACGGAGTTCTCCAGTTCTGCAAGCTTGCCCAAGCTTCACCTTGCGGCATCAAGCCGCTGATCATTGCCATGACCAGGCATCCGGAAAAGGTTAATCCTCTGGTGCTGGAGGGGCGCCGGCTGGGGCTGCAGGTGGAAACCCTTCACGAGAGATTCCCCTATGACCCTAGGGTCTTTCCCGGGCTTGTGAAACTGATCAAAGAGCATAATATCGAGATTCTAGACGCCCAGACCTACAAACCACTGGCCCTGGCACTCTTTGCGCGCAGCATGTTGCAAAAGCGGGTTCCGCTTGTTTCATGGGTGCACGGCTTTACCCAAGAGAACCTCAAGATCCGCATGTTCAACAGGATGGAAAGGTATCTGCACAGATTCTCGGACCGGGTTGTCTGTGTCTCGAAGCCTTTCGCAGAGGTCATGGCGGAAAATGGGGTGGAGCGGACCAAGATCGAGATAGTCGGTAACGCCGTTGGTGCTGCGGAATTTTCAGGTGACAGCCGCCCGGGGGAACTCAGGGAACAACTGGGTTTGGAACCTGAGAGCGTCATCGTCGGCGCCATAGGGCGCCTAAGCCCTGAAAAAGGACACACCTTCCTGATCAAGGCGTGGCGGCAAATCCACCAGAAAGTACCTTGCGCTAGACTGGTTATCGTTGGTGACGGGCCCTGCATGAAGCTGCTGCAGCAGGAGGTTAATGACCTTTCTCTGCAGGATTCTGTCATATTTACCGGTTTTCGCCCTGACGGACGGAGGTTCTTCAGCATTTTTGATGTGATGGTGTTGCCATCGCTCGCGGAAGGGCTCCCGTATGTATTGCTGGAGGCCATGATCCAAGGGGTTCCCGTGATTGCTTCCTCCGTGGGCGAGGTACCGGAGGTCCTCGAAAACGGGGGCGTTGGCTGCCTGGTTAAAGAGCGCGACTCGGTGGCTCTGGCCAAATCCGTGGTAAACCTGTTAAACAACGCCGATGCGAGGCATGACATGGTAGTCAAAGCTCGCGCTTCCGTTCTCGCCAGGTATTCGCATGAATCCAGGTTGCAAAGCATAGCCAGGGTATATAAGCAGGTAACGGAAAAATAAATTCATAGCCGGATGCCTTTCCCGTGATAAGGGTGTCCTCACCAAGCTCAGGAGTATTCTATGGTAACTGAGATTTTCAATAAGAATATTATCTTCCCGGCTTACATGCTTTGGAATAAGGACAACAGATTGAGGCGGCTGAAGGAGATTGAGCAGCGTCAGTGGCTTAGTGAAGATGAAGTAATACATTACCAGTTCCAATCCTTTGTCAAAATACTCAGATATTCTTACAAACACGTTCCTTTTTATAACAAACTTTATACTAGGTTCCAGGTGTCGCCTGACGATATAAAGTCAATCCATGATATCAAAAAACTCCCTATAATTACCAAAATGGACATTCAGTCCAACTACGAATTCATGATGTCGGATATCTGCGAAAAGTCGCAGGGATACAAGGATGCATCGGGTGGATCAACAGGTCAGCCCACTAATTTTTTAGGTGACTGGCATTCCGTGTACAAAAAGCACGCGGCTTTACTAATGGCGAATAAATGGAGTGGATGGGATATCGGTCAGAAAAGCTTCTATTTGTGGGGGGCCGACAGAGAAGTTAATAAAATGAGGGATTTCAAGGAAAAGGCAGTCCAGAAATATGTATACAGGCACGAGTTGCTCAATGCCTTCGAAATTACAGATGAGAAAATGGAAGCCTTTGCGCAGCAGATGTTGAAACATAAACCGTCCCTTATCATCGCTTATGCCAATGCTGCATTTGAATTTGCCAATTATGTACGTGGACGTTCCCTGTCGGGCATTTCGCCGAAAGGAATAATCTGCTCTGCTGAGACATTGACCGAGGAAAAACGAACAGTCATAAAAGGTACTTTCAACTGTCGGGTGCTGAACCGTTATGGGTCTCGGGAGGTCGGATTGGTTGCATCCGAATGTGAAGCCGAGCATGGACTGCATATAAATGCAAACGACGTCTTTGTAGAACTAATGCCGATTAATAAGGCGAGCAACGATGAAAATGGCAGTGAAGTAATAGTCACGGATTTCAATAATCATGTCATGCCATTTATCCGGTACAACATGGGAGACATGTCTTTCCCTGTCCTCTCTAAATGTGGATGTGGCAGAGGTTTTCCCATGATTGGCAGTATAACCGGCAGAACAAGTGATTTTATTGTTCATCCTGACGGAAAGCGGATCCATGGCGAATTTTTTTCCCACGTTTTTTATGGTATCAGCGGAATTAGCCGCTACCAGATAGTTCAAAGAACCATCAACGAGATCGACATAAACATTGTTGCAAATGATCAGCTGAGATCAGAGGATAAATCGGATATATTGGATAAATTTAATGCAATACTTGGTGATGATATCCACTTAAATTTTAATGAAATTGATGCCATTCCAACTCCAGAGTCTGGTAAGTTCAGATTTGCGATCAGCTTGGTGAAATGATCTCTGGTATTTTTCCTGCGTTAAAATGAGAGGGACCTGATGCGAATTGGCCTGCCAAATATAGGTATTTTAGTGGTAACTATGGCAGTATTCCTTGTTGCATCTGCCACAAAGGCCACAGCAGCCGTGCCCGTGATCGCCAAGATGACCAATGACAGCGCAGTCCAGGGCGCAACTTATACCAGAAAACCGAAATTGGTTGCGGGAACTAAGGTTCGGTGGAACAAGGAGTTCGGTCCCGATGACATGACCGTCGACCCTGACAGTGGTGAGGTTTCCTGGGCTATTCCCTCCGGGCTGGCGCGAGAGGCGTTCCACCTCGGGGTCCGGGCGACCAACTCTGACGGGTCCGTGTATAAGACATGGATAGTCAAAGTAGGGGGGGGACGCTACATTTATGTCGGACCTTCCGATAGGCACAAGACGATAAGCTCAGGAACAGTCGCTGCTTCCTCCGGTGACACCATCGTCGTAAGGGATGGGTGTTATAGCGGCATAATGAACATGATGAATAATATCGGAGCCGACAGGGGCACCATTCCGCCGTCTGGCACTCCGGGTATTTACACAACTATAATGGCTGAGCATCCGGGAGGAGCATTAATCGATGGCGAAGGAGTAAATCAACCGATCTCATGGCAGGGCAACTACAATTCGAGAGACCGCCATCCCCACAATGCGTACAGCACATCTTTCATCGCGATTAAAGGATTTATCGTCGGGAGAGGGCATGCGCTACCTTCATCCAACGGTAGTGTCCTTTACATGAACCATGTCGATCATGTGAAGATCATTGATGTCGGCGGTTACGATCAGTCAATAAACGATAACGGCGCTATCCTTAATGTTCAGAGAAGCAACTACGTGCTTTTGGAAGGCGATTACGTATGGGGAAACGGAAGAGAAGGGATAACTACCTATATTTGCGATCATACGATAATGAGAAGGAATCTGGTTCGGATTGATAGTGACAACTCTGTTGAACCATTCGGTGGGATAGTGAATTATGCCAATACCTACTCGCGTACGCAAAACTCCATCGTGATCGACATGGATCAATACAAAGACTACTCCTACCGGTACCTTGCAGGTGCTTTTAACGATTCAGTGGGCGGAGCCCGTTATGAACCCTGGTCAAAAATGATTGATGTTCAGACTGTCAATTGTATCGCACTTAACGTCTACAACGCATTCACTGTGAATGTTCAACAGGATAACGGAAGTGAACCGACCATACTGAATAATGTCATTGGCTGGGATATTAAAACGATGGGAGGAATGACAACCCGCTTGGATACCAGAAGTTATGCCGTCATTACCGCACCTGGCAGTATGCAGATAAACCAGGCGACCTTCGGGAAATGGAGGTCGCCGCTAGCCCGCACGGCGTTTAATTGTTTCATAAATGGCTGGGAATACACTCAGTCTCTGCTCAATTCTGTCATTTATGATGTGCAAGATTACAATGGTAAAGCGGGAAACCTTTTTTTCGGATGGGAGACCGTTGACTACAACAATATTTGCAAAACCGGCAAGATAGATTTCAACAGTACCAGAAGTACTCATACTATAACAACCAACCCCATTCCCGCCTGTATTAGGTATCTACCACGTATCGAACCTGGTTGCCCTTTGTGGAAAGCGGGGAAATCTGGCGCCAGAGTCGGTGCAAACATTATGTTCATGCGTGGGAGTTCTGGAACATTATGGGGTGAAAAGGGGTATGATACTGAAGGGACAATCCCCATGTGGCCGTTTCCGCATGAAGAGCTTATAAAAACAAAATTGTCAGCATATTCCCATGGTAATGGCAAGATCATCGGGGCAAGAGGGTTTTGTGCCAAAACATCCATAGACGGTTCACTGCAAACATTAACAAAGTATATTTGGGGATATTTAGGGGCTTCTCTGTTACCGCCATTCAATATTCATGTTGTACCTTCAGGTTCATCGGTCGTGGTCAGTTGGGATGCAGACAGCTCAAATTCTAATGTCTCTGGATATAAAATCTACCTTGGGAAATCACCCGGTATCTACACTTCTTCCAGTATTGTTGCAGGTAAATATACCACAGCAGGAACAATTCGGAATCTTGCCTGCGGAACTTACTTCTTTGCGGTTACAACCCGTAGCCCTCATGGTGAGAGCGGACCTTCTTATGAAGTGTCCAAATCTGTCGTAAACTCACGATGAGTTCTTTCCTCTGCCCCCAGACCAGTCCCGAAATCCAAGCCAGTCACCTAGTAGTCCGTTCCGTTAATAACGTGTAAGATGGCTAGGCAGTCGCGATTTCATCCATTTTGTATTTCCAGCGGAAAACAACTGGTTCCTGGTTGATTTCCTCGATTCCTTGATATATTCGTTTAACCAATTCTGCTTTAGACTCGACTCGAATGTGTCTAAGGAATGAACGTGAAATTTTACTGAAAAATACTTCTATCAAATTGACAGCCACTCCCGGTTAGTAAACGCCAATTCCGTGTGAATTGGTCAACTTTGCTTGAAGGCTAACTTTCTAATCAAAATATAGGCAACCGGAGCCCTTTTTAGCATCCATCAAGCAACTTGAGCGCGG